>Ga0265342_10000669_pt1 | contig 35713 bp, 25 predicted proteins | sample 4CB327metaG_FD_203125 | JGI IMG/M metagenome (GOLD analysis project Ga0265342, IMG submission 203125) | Rhizosphere microbial communities from Carex aquatilis grown in University of Washington, Seatle, WA, United States - 4-CB3-27 metaG | ecosystem: Host-associated > Plants > Roots >... | reverse complement strand
CGGTCATCAACCAGTTGTTAACCGCGCCGCCGATTGCAAGTCAGCTTACGGCGGGCGTCACTTCCCTGTTGGTCACTGGCGCCGTCAACATCGAGGGATTGGCCGGTGGCAACCTGCCGCCCAATTCCAGCACCTTCTCCCTCTATGCAACCTCAAGCTACTACAGCAGAGGAGGCTCCGGAACCTATGACCTTGGGGTTGCCAAGATCGTGGGCAGCGCGGGACACATCAACGTCTGGTGCGACGAGACGATTACCTACGACAGTACCTGGAATACCAGCACCCTTCAGACGCAGACCTACTGGAACAACGTCCTGACCTGGCTCGGCCAGTGTCCGTAACGCATGTGCTGGAATTGCCGAGCTACTGAGTGGGCACACTTTCGCCTATCCGCCGGTCGATCGCTAAAGCGCCGTGGGTTGCGCGAGCACGTGCGCATCGCCGGCCGGCTCGAAAGGATAGTCGATGACAAACCCGGTCGCTGTCGTCTTGCTGGCCGGCGAAAAGCTCGCGTCTCGCTTGCGCAAGAAATAGAGCGCCTCGCTCGTCGCCGGCCGATAGATCCGTCCCGCGGCAAAAGTGGCTTTGAAATCGATGTAGCGCCCGATGGTGTTGGTCTGCCAGACGTTGGCGATCACGTCGTCCGTCGACTTGAAGGCGCGCTCGGTCGGCGATTCCTTGCGAACCATGGGCTGCATCACGTGAAAGTACTCGGGCTGGAGTTCGGGATAGCAGGCGGCGCAGGTCTTGCCATAGATGGGCAAGACACCCTCGGTGTCTCCGCGCGTGGCGATGGTGGCGTTGGCCAGGCCCCACATTTCGATAAGGGCACCGTCGGTGTAACAGGCGAAGACGCCGCCGTAGTCGGTGACCAGCCTGGCGCCCGTGGGAACAACCTGGCCCAGAAAATCGGCCGCACGCAGATAGCTTTGGACGTTGTTGGTTTGATCCGCGACACCGGCCACCTTGCCGTTCTCCATGCCGTTGTTGACATAGCGATGGTCCATATGGGCGGCCATCAGGCAGCCCGCCGCCAGCGGTGCGATCGGCACGAGCCAACGCAGGATCGTGCGCGACCGAAATGCCGCGGCAACCATGTCCATGCCAGCCACCACGGTCAGCACGACCAGCAAAGGCACGACAGGCAGCACAAATCGCCCAAAGGACATCCAGTCGCCACCCACTTTGACGACATAGAGAAAATGCCCCACGACAAAGCAACCCATGAGCGCGGCGGCAAGTCGCCTGCGCCAGAGCAGCCACGGCCAGGCCACCAGACCAAACCAAAGCCAGCCGCCGCTCAGTTCATCGATCACGTAGTCAAGACCACGCGCCGGCATGAGCTTGGGAATCAACTCCTTGGCGTAGTAAGTACTGGGCAAGAACATCCCGTAGTAGTGCCAACGCCACAGGAACCAAAACCCGTAGACCGCCATGGGCGGCCCGCAGAGGCGCAGAAACTTCAAGAACCCGCGTGGATTGCTCGGGCGAATCTCGCGCAGAAACAGACAACCGAACAGGAAGCCGGCGGGAATGAATCCGTCAATGCGCATGAGCGCCACCGCCAGGCACGCCCAGGCCGCCCATTTCCGCCAGCGCATCTCCTCGAACGAGCGCGCCGTGGCCGCGAAGGCAAACGCCACCACCGCGACGTAGGCCAGGGTTTCCATTCCGGTCAGATACCCGACCGCGAGATCGGTGTTGAACGAGAGCAAGAACACGCACAGCGCTGCCGTCAGGCGCGACGCCCCGCACGCGCGCGCCAAACGATAGACAGACCATCCCAGCAGGGCCGCGAAGGGCGCCCCCATGACCCTAGCCCCGGCGAGAGGTGCCGCGCCACGAGTGACGAGGAGAGGCAGCGCCACGAGCACCATCCAGAGAAAGGTCGAATAGCCTTCCACGCGGACGCCGTGGCTGTACACGGGGCCATTTCCGAGCGCGAGATTCTTTGCATAGGAGAATGTGATGTACGCGTCGTCGATGCGCACGTCACCCACCCACAGACACTGCGTGACGAACATCGCGACCGCCGCCACGATGAAAAGCAGCGCCAGCCAGTCTCGCGCGCGCAAGCGCATCAAAGGCGCGAATAGGGCGCCTAGTCGTGACATCGGAGATACCTCCAAGTCACCATCATCCGCGAGCGAAATGCGCTCCGCATCACCGCGGAAGTTATATCACTATCGGACCACCTGGAACCAAGCCTCGATCGCCAGAAGTCGCCTTGGAGCGGAACACCATACGTTTACTCAATGGGCATTAGGCGAGCATACTGGCATGATACTTGTTTGAGCCTTTTGGGGCATTGGCGCTACTGTAGCGTTGGCTGTTCCATGATCGCCGAAGGAGTACCATGAAAGACCGTTCCTTTTGCCAAAGCGCGTTGGGAGTCTTGTTACTTGTCGCCTCTGGGGGTCTGGGATGCGACTCCTCCACAGCTACTCCTGCCGGCGGCAGCGGTGGAAGCACCGCAAGTCCCAGCACCGGCGGAAAATCAGCTTCTGGCGGCACGGTTGTTGAGAGTGGGGGCACCACGAGCAGTGGTGGATCTGTCGCGAGCGGCGGCTCCTCAAGCAGCGGCGGATCTGTCGCAACTGGGGGCAGCGCGGCCTCGGGCGGCATCGCTACATCGGGCGGCACCAAGACCAGCGGCGGCACCAGCGGCTCGGGCGGCGCTCCAAGCTCTGGCGGCACGACCAGTTCAGGTGGTGCTTCGAGTTCAGGCGGAACTCCGAGTTCTCGTGGTGCCTCCAACTCGGGTGGTGCTTCGAGCTCAGGCGGAGTATCCAGGTCAGGCGGTTCGACCAACTCGGGTGGTGCCACGGGAACAGGCGGCGTGTCGAATTCGGGCGGAATTGCCCGTACGGGCGGAACCTCGGGTTCCGGCGGCGTGACGAATTCCGGTGGCTCCAGCGCTTTGGGCGGCAGCACAGGCGCCGGCGGCAGCCTGCCCTGGCTTACGGTCGTTGGAAACAAACTCCAGGATCCAAGCGGGAAGACAGTGATTCTAAGGGGGGTCTCCATCGAGGGCCTCACTCAGCAGATGGCGACTGGGCTCAAAGTAAACGGCTTGCTCGACAAGATCACGAATAAGAACGACGTCGATCCGGCCTCAGTGGGCGCGCCAGGTTCACCAGGTTGGTACACAAAGATCGTGCGTCTGCCCGCCGATCCGCCTGGGACGTCGGACACGTACGTCACCAATACCCTCAAACCTGCGGTGGACTACGCCACAAATCTTGGCCTCTACGCCATCATCGATCTGCACTACATCGACAACCCGTACAACCAGGCCGCCAACGTCACCGCCTTCTGGACCAAGATTGCACCCATGTTCGCGACCTATTCGAACGTGTTCTACGAGGTGTTCAACGAGTCGAATCAGACTGACACCTGGGCGAAGTACAAGCCCACCATGCAAGGCTGGGTCACCCTCATTCGTGGCTCCGCACCCAAGAACATCATTATTGCGGGCAGCCCATCCTGGGACCAGACCATGGGCGATGCGGCCACCAATCCACTCACCGGAGGCAACATCATCTATTCGGTCCACATGTACGAACAGCACTACAACAAGGGCGCCGGATACAACGTTACGCAAGTCAATACGGCCGCGAAAGCAGTGCCGCTCATCATGACCGAGTGGGGCTTCTGCGGCTCCGCGACACCTCCCTGCACAGCCCAGCCGGGGAGGGGCACGAATATCATCGGCACCTACGGAACGCCCATGTTGAACTGGCTCGAAGGCATGGGCGGGAGCTGGACGGCTTGGTGCGCGTCGAACAGTTGGCTTCCGGATATGTTCACCGGCAACAACTGGGATCTCAGGACAGGCCAAGACGAGATGGGTGCCTTTGTGAAGGACTGGATGTACACGAAGAAGGATCAGTAGCGACGGTCTATACGGCAGGTTGTCGCCGAAACGCATATAGATCGTCCCCTCGAAAGTGCCGTTCACCGCGTTCTGCTGGCCCTACGGGCCAGTGTCCGTGGCGGCGGAGATTTTGTTGCCCATGGGCGAGATGGCGTGCAAGGAAGAGATATCGCCGGTCGGGTGGACCGTGGTTGCGCTCATGGGCGACGAAGCGTTGGCGGGGGTGTAGAGGCGCAGGAAAACATCGGGCGTGTCGACGACGACAGGATTGGTCCCTCGCTGGTGCGCAAACGCGCCCAGTAGATTTCCGAGTAGTTCCCTTTGAATTCAGGGTAGTCCCAAACCTGGCCGGTGATGGCGTTGTTCGCGCCCCCGGCAGCGACTGAGATTGTCGTGGCTGCACTGATTGCGATCGCCGCCGTGGTGCTGGTCGTGCTGACGATGTCCGCGCGCATTTGCGTAGGCGAGGCGATGCCCCACGACCAGCGGCCAATCAGCGTGCCAGAGGCATCGGTCGCGTCGAGCAGAAGGGCGTGGGCGGTGGGCCAATTCGCTGGCAAGGGTACGGTCAGTGTCCCGCTCGCGCCGGTGGCGATGCTATCGGTTTGCGCTGTCCCCTCGGCCATCACGGGGTGGGATAATAATAGTCCTGCCATCGACAGAAATCCCTGGCGGAGTTGCAAGGCCGGGATGGTCAAGTGCCTTGGCTTGGACGATAATTCTAGCCATGCGTCAGATGTCACTCGTCGTTCTGGTAGCAGCACTATCCGGTTGCAGCTCATCGGGCAGCATCTCTCCTGACTCACAAGATGCAAGCGCAGGCGGCGCCGCAGGAGCCAACAGCACCGGCGGCAGCTCAAGCCTCGGTGGCGCAATCGGCGGCAGTTCAGGCAGTGGCGGCGTAACCACCGGCGGCACGACCGCCACGGCCAGCGGAGGCAGCGGCAGCACCGCCACCGGTGGCGCGCAGGCCACTGCCTGCCTCGGCGCCAAGGTGCTGTCCGATTTGGGCAAGACCCACATCCTGGCCGGCGCTTCGATGGCGGACGCCACAGCGGCCAAGGCAAAGGCCGATCTGCGCTATCTCTACTTGTCGGGCGGAATCTTCGACGGCAACTCGCCGTGTAATTCGTGCGCGTCGGGCTGCACGACCAACGGGACGTCCTGTGCCAACACCGCGGGCTGCAGCTGGTGGGGTTGTTGGCAGTACGACCAGGATCCCCCAGGTGCCTATGTTCGCGGCTTCGTATCCACCGCCAAGACCAACGCCCAGATCCCGATGTTCACCTACTACCAGATTCTGCAAGCCAGCGGCGCGGCCGAGGGCAGCGCCGAGGTGGGCGCGACCAACAACGCGGCCTTCATGGCACGGTATTTCGCCGACTTCCGCTTCGTCCTACAAAACATCGGCAGCGACGCCGCCTTGCTGCACATCGAGCCGGATTTCTGGGGCTATGCCGAGCAGGTGAACAGCAATCCGCATCTCATCCCGGCTGCGGTCGCCTCGGCCAATTCCACGGACTGCACAGGCACCGAGAACAGCATTGCGGGGCTGGGCCGCTGCATGATCGCGATGGCGCGCAAATACGCCCCCAAAGTGCGCATCGGCCTGCACGCGTCGGCATGGGGAACCAATATGGACGTGCTCGCCAATGCCAGTGCCTCGTTCAACGTACCGGCCGAGGCGACGAAGCTGGCGAATTTTCTCGTCGAATGCGGGGCCGCCACGGGCGACTTCGTCGTGGTCGATGCCAGCGATCGCGACGCCGGCTACTACCAGAGCATTGGCCGCAACACCTGGTGGGACGCGACCAATGCCACCCTGCCCAATTTCACACAGGCCTTCACCTGGGCCAAAGCCCTGGCCGAGACTGCCGGCATTGGTGTCCTGTGGTGGCAGCTCCCAGTCGGCAACATGAGTCTATCCAACCAGACCAATGCCTGGAAGGACAACCGCGTGGACTACTTCTTCGGCCACACCGCCGATCTGGCGGCCAGCCACTCCATCGGAATGGCCTTTGGCGCCGGCGAGAAGGAGCAGACCACGCCCGAGAGCGACGGCGGCAATTTGGTATCCAAGCTGAACGCCTACGCCACCTCCGGTGGCCAAGCCTATTGTCCATAGCCACACCCTTGGGCGTTGCGTGTTTACACCACGACGGCAGTAAGCAAACGCCGCATCTACACGTTGATGCACGATCCGACCTACCGGGCGCAGGTGTCATTTGAGCAGTCGAGCTACAACCAACCGCCCCACCCGGGATTCAAGATCGGCACCGGCATGGCGGATCCGCCCAAGCCGGACATCTACGTCAGGTAGTCGATCCATTAAAGACGTCATTGGTCCTGCCAATGACGCCTATGGGGCATTGCTTCACTCTGGCAAGCAGGAGCCGTCCGCGTCGCCGCGGCAAATCGGACGATAACCGTGATCGCCGTTGAGCAAAAGCCCACGATCATGTCCAGTTGGGCTTCGCATGCGCGCGAAAACTGCCATACTGCTTGCAGTCCGGACCTGTTTCTCGAGGTGTTCCCCCATGACAAGACCGTTCAGCAGATACTCGGTGGTCGATGGTCGATTTCCTGGCTATCTGACGGCCGCTGCCGTTGCGGCGGTCATCGCCCTCGCCGGGACGGCCTGCACCACCCCCGCGATTGAGAGCGCCGGGACCGACGACGCGGGCAAGGGCGGCGCCGGGGCTGGCGGAACCGGCCCAGGCGGCACCGGCGGCTTGGTCATCATTCCTACCAGCGCCCCGGCCTCGACCGGGGGCACCACAGGGATTCTGTGCAACAGCACCAGCACCGCCGGATGCAGGCAGCAGGCGCCCGAAGGCTGCGGCGATGGCATCAACAACCAGGGTGGCATCGAGGAATGCGACGACGGCAACGTGTTGCCGGGCGACGGGTGCAACGGCAATTGCAAAGTCGAACGAAACTGGACCTGTCCGAAGGCAGGGAAATGCACGCGCAATATCGTCTGTGGCGACGGCATGATCGGCCCCGGCGAGGTCTGCGACGACGGCAATACCATCGACGGTGACGGGTGCAACGCCACCTGCACGATTCAAGATCCCGCGTTTACATGCATCCCAGCCCAGTCCTGTGTTCGCACTTCCGAGTGTGGCAACAAGCGCATCGAAGCGGGCGAGGATTGCGAGGACGGCAATACCAAGAGCGGCGATGGCTGCAGCAGCACGTGCAAACTCGAGGGCGGCTGGGTCTGCCCGACGCCCGGCGCCCCGTGCAAGGCAGCCCCTCGCTGCGGCGACGGCGTCGTTCAACCGACCATCGGCGAGGTGTGCGACGACGGCAACCAGCAAGACGGAGACGGCTGTTCCTCGGACTGCAAGAGCAAGGGCGCCGGCTGCGTATGCACGCCGGGAAAGTTGTGCACCTGCCCAACCGTGAAATGCGGCAACGGCATCCTCGAAGGCAGCGAAAAATGCGACGACGGCAACACGGTGGGTGGCGATGGCTGCGCGAAAGACTGCACAGCCGTCGAGCCAGGCTTTCAGTGCCGCGTGGTTGGCAAGCCCTGCACGCCCAAATGCGGCGACGGCATCACCTCGGGCAGCGAAACCTGCGACGACGGCAACACCGTGAGCGGCGACGGTTGCTCCGCCACCTGCCACCTGGAACTCGGGTACAAGTGCAACGGCAGCACCTGCACGCCCACGACCTGCGGCGACGGCAAGGTCGAAGGCGCCGAAGGCTGCGACGATGGCAACAGCTTGTCCTTCGATGGCTGCTCCATGGACTGCCAGAAGGAGCCGGATTGCTCGGGCACCTCGTGCACCTCGCAGTGTGGCGACGGCATCGTGCTCAACGAGGACTGTGACGACGGGAATGCCGGCAGCGGCGACGGTTGCTCGAAGGATTGCAAAGTCGAACCCGGTTGGACCTGCACCCAGCCGGCCCTTGGCGACACGATGCTCGTGCCGGCGGTATACCGGGACTTCAAGTTCCAAAATCCCACCGACTTCCAGGCCGGCGTCACCGGCCAGACGACAGCGTCGGTCGGCATGGTTCAGAACGACCTCGATGTCAATGGCAAGCCGGTCTTCACAGGCATCACGGGTGGCGCCATCCATGTTGCGGGTCAGAACACCTTCTCCGAGTGGTACCGCAACACCGACGGCGTCAACCACGCAACGGCGGGGAAACTGACACTGTGGAACAATGGAAATGGCGGGTACGTGAACCGCTACGGCGCCAATGGCGAGCAGTGGATCAATAGCGAACCGGCGTACTACTGTGGCAATGTCGGATCGGAATTGACGGACGCGACTGGCGCCATCATTCCATGCACCTCCAAGTACGGTGCAACCGACTGCGACAAAGAAGTGGCTGCCGGAAAAGTCATGCTCCCAGGCAGCTGCACAGCCTCGAACGGCAACTACGTCGCCAGGTTCATCATCGCCAAGGTCGATGGCAATCCGCTCTTCTTCCCGGTGGACGGCGATACATTTTCGCCGGCTTCCGAGCTGACGGCCGCGCAAATTCCGCCGCTCTACGATCCCGCCGGGACCTGGCCCTACGATGTCGACGCCGCCGGCAACAAGAAGTTGCACAATTTCAGCTTCACCAGCGAGGTGCGCTATTGGTTCAAGTTTGAAGCCGGCAAGACCTACCAACTGGATTTCACGGGTGACGATGACGTCTGGGTCTTCATCAACAAGAAGCTCGCCGTCGATCTGGGCGGCATCCACACGCCGGTGTCCGGTACGGTGACCATCGACGCCACCACCGCCGCCAAGTTTGGCAATCTCAAGGCCGGCAGCGTGTACGAAGCTGTCGTCTTCCAAGCCGAGCGCCAGACCACCGGTTCGTCGTACAAACTGACGCTGAGCGGATTCAACGCCGCGCCGACGGAATGCGTGCCCACCTGTGGGGATGGCGTGATCGTTGGCGACGAGGAATGCGACTGCGGTAATGGCAAAGTCCCCACGCCGGCGAGTTGCCTCGGGCCCAACGATAACCCCTCGTACAATGGTTGTACCTCGCAGTGCAAGTGGGGTGGCTTCTGTGGCGACGGCGTGGTCAATGGCACCGAGGAGTGCGACAACGGCACCAACAACGACGATTATGGGGTAACCAACGGTTGCGCCCCTGGTTGCAAGTTGCCCGCCCGCTGCGGCGACGGAATCCTACAGACCGACTTCGACGAGGAATGTGACGACGGCGCGAAGAACGCAACCACCAGCGATCCCAAGATCGCCTATGGCGGATGTATGTCGAATTGCAAGCGCGGCGGGCGTTGCGGGGACGGGCTGGTGAACGGCACGGAGAGTTGCGATGACGGTGTCAACGACGGCACGTACGGCACCTGTAATCCCGATTGCTCGCTCCCGCCCAGGTGCGGAGATGGAACCGTCCAGTCCGACTACGGCGAGGAGTGCGAGCCCACCATGTCGAACGATCCCAATTGTACCCCCGTCTGCCGGAAACCGGGCGGGTGTGGCGACGGCGTGATCGAGCCACCCGAGGAATGCGACGACGGCGCGCTCTTCAACAATGGCGACTACGGCGGCTGCGCGCCCAGCTGCATCTATGCACCCCACTGCGGAGACGGAATCATGAACGGACCCGAGCAATGCGACGATGGCATTCTCGACGGCTCGTACGGAGGCTGCACGCCCCAGTGCAAGCTCGGCCCCCACTGCGGCGACAGCATCGTCAATGGGTCAGAGGAATGCGATCACGGGACCGACAACGGCCAGGACGGCTCGTGCTCGTCGGCGTGCAAGACGATTATCTATCTTCCGCCGTAGCGCGAAGCCAGCCGCCCGAACACGGGTCGCGCATCACATGCGCGGCCCGCCAGGGATCGCCGGCCTCTCTACGATCGCCGGACCCGCGATGCCAGCTCCATCACCGCACGGCCGTGGCGAAAGACGCGGACCGTGCCAGAGGTCTGGGAAATGACCACGGCGATGGCGTCGGTTTCGTGGGTAATGCCCGCAGCGGCCATGTGGCGGGAACCGAGGCCGAGGGGAATGCGCACTTCCTTCTCCTCGAAATTCAGGTAGCGCCCGGCGGCCAGCACCACGCCGTCCTCGCGCAACACGAAGGCGCCGTCGAGTACTGCAAAGGCGCGTAGCGCCCGCTTGACCTCGGGGTTGAGCATGTTGCGCTCGTCCTCGGAATAGCCTTGGAACGGGTTCAGGCTGAGCGGCCGCGACTGCTCCATGACCTTGTTCGAGTCGCCGATCACGAACAGCGTGCCCACCGGCCGCCCTTCCCATCCCTCGACGCCGATGGTGACTGCCAAGTCGATGAGGGCTTCGAGGATCTCGGGCGATACGCCCTCGCTGCGCAAGAAACCAAAACCGACGTCCTCGTCATCCGGGCCCACGTTGACCACGAGAATCGAGTCTGGCTTGCCCACCGGCCGCGCCGATAGCAACGCCACCACGACGTCACCCTCGGAGTAGAAGCCGCGGGCGATGCCGCTGACCAGGGCCAGCTTCAGCTTTTCCGCCCGGCCGAGATCGTATTGCGGCAGGGGAATGACCCGCACTCCCGAGGCCTCGACCACCGCGCGCTGGGCTTCACTGACAACCGCCTGGACGAGCTTTTTGCGCGCACCCGATTTGCCGCGAAAGACATCCTCGGGCAGCAGCAAATCCCCGACGTACAGGAGATGGTCGAAGTTGCGCTTGGAGGCCAGGGCGACCGCCGACTTGATGAGTTCGAGATGGGTTGCTTGCGCTTTTGCCATGGTAACCGCCGTGCCTCATGGTACCAGAGAGAGCGGAGGAAACAGAGAGCACCGAGCGGGAAAGAGCATTCGCGCCCGCTACTCGCGCCCGCGCGTGAATTCCTCGGTTCGGTCTTCGATGCTGAACTGGCCAGCCTTGTGCGAAAGGCGCAGGATTCTCAGTTCGGGCAGGCGGCTCAGCACCTCGTCGAGGTCGGGTGCCTCTTCTCGGCGCGCTAGCCCGACCAGCCTGGCGTCGCCGAAGCGATAGGCGCCCGACGGTGGCAAGGATGGCCGCGCGAACAGGAAATCGAGACGGCTAGCCAAATCGGGCGGTAGCCAAATGAAGGACGCGGGCACGTCCGGGATCACCACGGCACCGTGCACCGCCTCGGACGCGCGGCGGTCGAGCTTGATGGCGAGATCGAGATCCTTCACCCCGCCACTCACGAAGAACACGCGATGCCCGCGCGACACGCCCTCCTTAACTCCGGCGCTGGCGACCGCCACCGCCTGTCGGTAGAGCCTCACCTCAGTGGCGCGATGATGACCCGAGAGCAATCCGAGCCCAAGGAGAACGATCACCGCGAAGACCGAGGCGAGTCCGCCGGCGTTTTCCAGCGCCAGCGCGAGAAGCAGCACAAGCCCCACGGCGGGCACGTAGAAGTAGCGCGCGCCCACGACCCAGCCGGCCGCGGGCAAAGGGGCAAGTGAGACCATCACCCAGCAGATAGCGAAACCGGCCAGAGCTCGGTGGTGCCTGGCGCCGAGCGTGGCCCAGACGAGCAGCAACACGCCCGCCAGCCATGCCACCCATTCCGGCAACGGCGCGTAGGCCGTGACGGCGTGAACCAGCCCAGACAGGAGTTGCACGGCCCGTCCCCACCAGGGCGCCAGGGGATCGTTGGCGCCACCTACCCCTTGCAAAACCAGCGCACGCAGCGAGAGGACAAAAATCGCTACGGCAAGATGGGGCAAGACAGAGATCAAGCATCGCCTGGCGAGCGGCGCCCTTCCTTGGTTGCTCGCGCGAAACCAGGACGCGGCGGCCAGGAGTGCCGGTAGGACCAGCGCGGTCTCCTTGCAGAGGAAGGCCGCGGCAGCCAAGGCGATGGAACATAGCCGCACCCATCTCCTGTCCGCGAGAAAGCACACGACCGCTCCAAGCATCGCCAGCGCTGCCAGCAGATCCGTGCTGGCCGAGAACCACAGCGCGGCCTCGCGCTCGGCGGGCGCGGCAAAAAACAGGCACCCTGCCAGCAGCGCGGTCCGGCCAGAGAAGCCAAGCCTGCGGCCGGCCACGATCAGCAAGACGGCACACAGCGCGTGCTCGACGAGGGCAGCGAACGCAAAGACCCACGCCTGGCCGCCCGAGATGCGTTCGAGCACCCACCACAGCACCATGGGCAAGGGCCGGTAGTACTCGCCGCCGTGCTTGTCGGCGATAAAGGCGACCAAGGGGTTTCCTTCCAGCCGGGCGAAGGCCCGAAACAGATAGTCGTCGCCCAAGAAGGTCGTCGCGGCCACAAAGTCCCGGGCCACGGCCAGGACAAGGAGAGATGCGGCAATGAACCAGGCCAGGCGCTTCAAGGACAAATGCGGAATCCGCCCTCCAAAATAGGAGGCATTTGCTCCGATTTGCGTTTACACTTGAAACGTCGACCCACGCTCGAACATCTTATTTCAGAAATTCGGATCGCCATAGCGCACATGAAGCCTGATCCTCCGAGCCATAGGGTACTGGGTTCAAGGGGTGGCGGAAGGAGAAAGCGCGACCCCGCGTCCACACATCCATTCTCGACCGAGGCGAAAGGAATCCAGCCCATGATTCACAGGCGACTTATCCACTTCTTGGCACTGACAATCTTCGTCTTCGCGGCACCTGGCGATCTCTTCGCGCAAACCACCCAGCTGTCCGGCGTCGGGACGGTGGAATACACCGTTGTACACAAGTTCCACAAGATGGTCGGCGTCAGCAAGGCCATGGCCGTGCGTGGCAGCGTGGATGCGACGGGTTTGAAGGTCATGGCACGCGCCCAGGTCAGCACCTTCGATAGCGACAACGCAAACCGCGATTCCCACATGATGGAAGCCATCGAGGGCGAGAAGTACCCCTGGGCCTCCGTGCGCGCGGCGTTGCCGGGTTTCAAGCTACCGACGAGCGGTACCATCAAGGTCACCGTCCAGGCCTCCGTCGAATTGCACGGAGTCGCCGTCAGCCATCCCATTGACATCACCGTGGAAACCAAGGACGGCACGCATTTTCACATTAGTTTCGAATTCAGCGAGAGCCTAACTGCGCACAAGATCGAAAGGCCTAGCCTGATGTTCGTGGCCGTTGACGATCTCATGGCCATCGCGGGCAAGGCAGATATCACGGCCAAGCCGTAGCCGCAGCCGCGATCCGACCACGGCGCCACATCCCGGGATGCATCGAGGGCTCCGGTTGTGCCAAACTCGCGCGCGTGACCATCGACGACAGCGCAATGTTGCCCTCCACAAATGGCGTGGTCTTGCGTTTCGTCGCCGGGACCGTCGAAATTGCTGGATGGCCTGCGCAAACGGCGGGACTGCCCGCCGATTGCGTCTGGGACGAACGAAGCGCCTGTTTGCGCGCGCCGGCCTGCCGCTATGCCGAGGTGGTACTCGCTCTGCGTGGCACCAAGATTCCGTACCTCGACGAGGCACGACGCTACGACACCCTGGCCACCCGAGCGCTTGTGCATCGCGAGCCGCGCCCCTATCAGACCGACGCGCTTGCCGCGTGGAAAGCGGCAAACTGCCGCGGGGTAGTCGTGTTGCCGACCGGCGCAGGCAAGACATTGGTCGCGCACATGGCCATCGATGACCGCCAGCGCAGCACCCTGGTGGTTACGCCGACCCTAGACCTGGTGCGTCAGTGGCACGACGGCCTGCGCGCCACCTTTGCGACGAAAATCGGGATTGTCGGTGGCGGCGACTACGATGTGCAGCCGCTTACGGTCACGACGTACGATTCGGCCTACCTGCACATGGAGCACCTGGGCTGCCGTTTCGGCCTGGTGGTTTTCGACGAATGCCATCACCTGCCTGGCGAAAGCTACGCCCTAGGCGCGCGCTTCTGCCTCGCGCCTTTTCGGCTGGGACTCACCGCCACCCCTGAACGCACCGACGGCCGCGACCCCATCTTGGACGAACTTGTGGGCCCCATCGTCTACCGCAAGGACATCGTCGAGCTGGCGGGGGAATACCTGGCCAGTTACGAGACCGTGCGAGTCAGCGTGGATCTTTCCACCGAGGAGCGCGCCGAATACGAGCACGAGCGCACCATCTACCGCCAGTTCCTTGCGGACAGTGGCATCTCCATGGCCAGTCCGCGCGGTTTTTCCGATTTCATCATCCGCTCTTCGCGTACCGAGGAAGGTCAGCGCGCCTTCGCCGCCTATCGGCGCCAGCGCGAGATCGCCTTCACCGCGCCGGCCAAGCTCGACTACGTAGAGCGGCTGCTGCACCAACATCGCCAGGACCGGACCATCGTGTTCACCCAGGACAACGCCACCGTCTATCTGCTCTCGCGCAAGTTCCTCATCCCGGCCATCACCCACCACACCCGGGTCAGCGAGCGCAGCGCGATCTTGCAGGGTTTCACCCAGGGCGATTTTGCCGCCATCGCCACGTCCAAGGTGCTCAACGAGGGTGTCGACATTCCCGAAGCCAACGTGGCCATCGTGATGTCGGGCAGCGGTTCGGTGCGCGAACACGTGCAGCGCCTGGGCCGCATCCTGCGCAAGGGTAAAGACAAGCGCGCCGTGCTTTACGAACTCGTCACCGGCGGCACCAGCGAATCCATGACCAGCATGAGGCGTCGCGATCACGTTGCTTACCGCTGATCTGGTCCACGTCCGTCGCCGCGGCGATCGCTTGCAAGTCGTTCCCCTGACCGACTCCGAGCGTCCGCGCGCCCGCGAATTGGCGGCCAGCGCCCTCGCGCTCGTGCGCGCCCATGTCGGACTACCGCGCGGGGCACTGCTCGAAGCCTGGGGGCAGGTGGCCGTCGCGCCGTCGGAAACGCGTCTGGCCCGCGCCCTGTTCAAGCTCGCTCTCGACACCTGCGAATTCGACGAGGGCGCGACCATGGATCCCATCGAACTGCGCCGAGAGATTTTCACCCGGTCGGCCGACCTGCGCCGGACCGCTGCGGGCGATTTCGCGCGAACCGACCTGCTGCAAGAGATCGCACGCAGGCGAGGCGTGGATGTGGACGCCATCGAGGAGGCGCTCTACGCCGATCTGCCCAGCGCGCATGTCCTGCGCAAGGCCAACCTCCCCTCGCCGGATCTCTTGCTTTCCACCTACGAACTGGCCCAACACCAGGCCGTGCTCCTGCGCGCCGTGCGCTTGCACGCCCGGGTTTTCTGCGCGAGCGCGGCCGGCTATCGCGCCTTGTTTCGCAAGCTCAAGTTTCATCGTCTGCTCTACACCATCGAGAAACTCGATCGAGACGCTGGTTACGCCATCGACATCGACGGCCCCTTCAGCCTGTTCGAGCAGACGACGAAGTACGGTCTCAAGCTGGCCTTGGCTCTACCCGCGCTCATGGCCTGCGATGGCTGGGACGTGACGGCTGATCTGCGCTGGGGCAAAGATCGGCGCGCCTTGCGCACCCATCTGCGCGGAGGGGCGACCGCGCCTAAGGGAGAGTCCGCGGCGAATCTCCCGGACGAGGTCACGGTGCTGCTATCGGATCTGAACCGCCAGGAATCGCCCTGGCAGGCCTCCCCGGCCAAAGCCATCCTGGATCTGCCGGGCATCGGCGTGTGCGTGCCCGACTTGGAATTCGTCCATCGCGAAACCGGTCAGCGCGTCTATCTCGAAGTGCTCGGCTTCTGGAGCCGAGCCGCGGTCTGGAGGCGTGTCGAGATGGTCGAGGCTGGCCTGCCCCACCTCATCGTCTTCGCGATCAGCAAGCACCTGCGCGTCAGCGAGGAAGTCCTCGGCGACAACACCCCCGCCGCCCTCTACGTTTACGCCCGCACCATGCATGCGCGCGCCGTGCTCGATCGGGTGGAAGCAGTGGCGGGGCGGCAAAGGCTGAAGACCAGTCCATAGATTGGGCGGGTCTTGAGAAGCCGAGCCAACGGCTCGCCCGCAGGTGGGGTGAAGTCCGCGAATTTACTTCGCGGACGAGGGGCGGGCCGCGGCCCGCCCCTTTAGAATGATCAGGTGCCCGGACGGCTTTGATCGATGCTTCCGCTGGACACGCACTTGAAGACGTAGCGGCCGCGGCCGATCTCGATGGTGTCGCCATCGCCCAAAGGTTGCCGGCCGCTGACCGGCTTGGTCTCGACCTTGATCGTGCCCTGCATTGGCTCGATGGTGAAGGCCCCGCGCTTCACGGCGATGGCCGCGTGCTGCTCGGCAACCTGCGTATCGGCCTCGATGCGGATCTCACAGCTGGGGCCGCGGCCCAATACCGAACGCCCACTGCCAAGCCGCAGAGTTTCGCCCCGTTTGCCCTGCCCCGCCGCGCGCACAAGCCAGCCCACCGCCAGGGCGCTGTTGCTGCTCCGGCTCTCGCTGCGAAGCGCGGCTTGAATCTCCAGTGCCACGCCCCGCGCACGCGGCGAGGCCAGCACGGGATGGCGCCCTCCCGAAGCGCGCAGGGCGCGCGCGAGCTCGTCTAGCCCCATGCGAGAGAAAGCACCCCACTGGTCTTCGGGCACGCGCGCCGCGATGCTGCTGGCGACCTGATCGGGCGGCGACTGACCGGAAATGGATTGCGCCAGCACCTCGGCCAGATCGTTGCCAAGGAGCGTATCGTCGTTGGACTTGCGCGACAGAAGTGCCTGCAGCTCCTCGAAGCGGCGCCGCCCCGCCTTGGTCTTGAACAAAGGATAGCGTTCGTCCGCGAACACCGAGGCATCGAGCTCGGCCAGGCTGGCCACGTCGTTGGGGTAGCCGCGGGTGAGCTCGACCAACGCCCGCTGCGCGGAAAGTCCACGCTGAATGAGTGCGTGGGCCGCAGCGACCACTGGATCTTCATCCTCATCAGCCACTGGCTCTTCGCCCGACGAGCGCCGGCGCAGCAGCACCACGAGGATGGCGGCAACCGCCAGCAACCCGATGACGATCCCGAGCAGCACCAGCATCCAGGTCATGCCGGCCGCCACCGTGACCTTGCCAACCTCAAGCGCCCGCCGCTTGCCATCCGTGGTCAAATTCAGGCGCAGCTTGTGCGTGCCCCCGAAATTGCGCCAGCCCCAAGGGATCTCCAGGCGCACTCGCCGCATGTCCGCGATCGACTGACCCAGCGATTCGAGCGTGGACTGAACTTCAAGGGGTTGTTCTGTGGCCCGGCGAAAATCACCCGAACCGGCGAGGTCGCCAAGGTTTTTCGTGCTCTGCTCGGCATCGGCCTCGGGCGGTGGGAACGATACCACCAGCAGCTTGACCCCGGCCTTGTCGATCTCGTCGGCCACCACGCCAAAGTCAGCGGAGCTGTCCCCCGACGAATCATTGTAGTCACGACCGTCGGTCACCACCAAAAGCACCTTGAACGGACTCTCGTCGCTCGCCAGGGCCTTGAGGTCGACGCGGATGGCGTCCGCCAGATTCGGTCGGTCGCCAGGGATGTAGCCAAGGTCGTGCAACTGGCCGCCGATTTCGGAGGCTTTCAGCTTTGGAATCGGCTGCCGCTTGCGGCCGTACAGGGTTGCATAGACGTTGCTTCGCGCGGGGATGCGCCTGAAAAATCCCCCCACGCCCTCCAGCATGGCGTCCGAAATCCCGGCCGACACGTCCTTGACCCACAGGTAGACCAGACCGACCGCCAGCGGAGACTTCCACGACTGGCTGGCCTCGGCCGCGGTCTGGGCGAATTCCGAGAAGACTTCGAGCGATTTGGGCACGGGTCCGGGCTGCCCATCGATCTCGACCTCGACGGCCGAGGGTTTCAGGGTGGTGCCATCTTCCGAGATGCCCCCGACGAGCAGCACCATCTCGCCCGAGTCCCGATCGACCTCGGGTGGCGAGGCCAGGAACATCGGCGCGGCATGCGCGGCGCCCGTCGTGCCGAGCACCAGCAGCGGCGCCACGAAGACAAGCGACCGGGATGTCACATTCCCGCCTTTCCACTTGGGGAAAGCCACAGCGACTTGAACATCAACTCGGTTCGCCCGACGCGAACGATGTCACCCTCGGAGAGCTCGATGACCTCGCCCGGCACCAGCTTGTGCGAATTGACAAAGGTTCCGTTCGCCGACGGCCCCGGCACCTCGCGGTCGCGAATGGTGAAGGCCTCGTCCTGGCTGTCGCGCTTGGGCCTGTGAATCAGGGCATGGCCATTGGAAATGAACTTGTCGTTGAAGTCGACCCAGGTCTCCAGCGAGGTGTTTTCCTGGGCGCCGCGCGAGAGAATCGTCACCGGGGTAGCAAGTTCCAGCAGCGCGCCGTGGTGCTGCTGGTCGAGCGATGAGAGCACGACGAACCAGCCCAGGCTGATGCCCGGTGTGGGCATCATGCCTTTGTCGTCGACCGTCGACATGAACATGGTTTTGGGCGATGCCATGCGCGGCCGGCAGTTGCCGCATGTCGAGCCCCAGGCCGCTAGCATGGGCTGGCCACAATTGGGACAGGGCTGCTCTTCCGTTCGAGCCGGCGCGGCCGTGGAAACGCGACCCTCGTCGGGGAGGGAGGAATCGTCGACCTTGCTCCACCCCTTGACGCCCGGCTTGCGACGGGACACAGAACCGCCCTTGCGCTGGGAAGATGGAACCCCTTTTTTGGATTTGTCGAACACGAGAAGCTCGCCGCTAGGGATGATAGGTTTGCTGGCGACGATGGTCAAACACCTATCACAAAGAATTGGGTCACCTGAAGTATCATCCGGCGGCGCATGGGCAGTATCCTTTCCCCACTCATCGTGGCGCTCCTGACGGCAGCACCGGCGGGCGAGTCCACACCCGCATCCCCCGCGGCGCCCGCGGCGACCCGTGGCACGGCGATCATCGCCGCCGGCCAACCCTTCGACGTGGGCCGTACCGTGGTCTTGTGGAACGACGAGCAGGGTTTCGATGCCTACCAAGTTCGCTGCATCGACCAGACCGGCGGGTGCTGCGACTTCGACTCCCCCCGCTTCGGCACGCGCAAGGGCTTCACCAAGCGTACCCTAGAGAACCTGCAAGCCATCGTCTCGCAATTCGTGCTGCACTTTGACGGTTGCGTTAATTCGCGTTCGTGCTTCAAATCCATGCACAACCGCACCCGGCCCGGCGGCGGCACGGGCTGCGGGTTGTCCGCGCACTTCATGATCGACACCGACGGCACCATCTACCAGACCCTGGATCTGGCCGAGCGGGCCTACCACGCGGAACAAGAGAACTCGATCTCGGTCGGTGTCGAGATCTGCAACCGCGGTCGCTACAAGGCCGACGAGATGAACAAACTGCCCGCCGAGTGGCGCACGCGCCCGCGCAAGATCGTTGTCATCAACGGCGCAAGATACGACGCCTACGACTTCCGGCCCGAGCAGTACGAGTCCATCGTCGCCCTCACCCGCACCTTGCTGCGCATTTTTCCCAAGATGAAGCCCGAGGTTCCCGAGAAGAACGGCGAAGTCATCATGGATACCCTCGAAGACCCGCTGTCGTTCCACGGCATCGTCGGGCACCTACACGTCGATCTGGACAAGCAAAAATGGGATCCGGGCGCGCTCGACTGGAAGCGCATCCTGCGCGCCTTGCAAGGGTTCGTCTTCCCCATCCAGATTCGCGCCTTTACCGAGGTTCCGCGCACGCGCGACGATCTCTTGAGCGCGCGGCGGGCCGCCTATTTCAGCAGCGAAGAGCGGGCCACGGGATTTTTTCCGCTTGCCCCTGGACGGCTCTTTCACTCGGGCGTCCACCTCCACGGCAGGGCTGGCGCGTCTGTCGTGGCGCCGACGCGCGGACGCATCGTGGCCGCGCGCAAGGCCGAGCGCAATGGTTCGTCGACATCGTTCGTCCTCATCAAGCACGAGATCGAGGTGGACGGCGAGGTCATCACCTTCTTTTCGTTGCTGGCGCACCTGAGCCTGCCGGAGTTTGGTGCCGACAACCCGGTGCCATGGATGCAAGCCCTCCTGCAACCCGACCGGGCCGCAGCTCGCCGATCGATCGAATCGGGCACAGTCACGCTGCTCGATGAACGGGTCGAAACCGGCGACCTCGTGGGATACATCGGCCATGTCAACCGGGGGCCCGAGCAGGGCTCGGAAGTGCACTTCGAGATCTTCACCGCAGACAAGCTGCCCGGCGACTTCGATCGCGGCTTTCGCTATCTCAATGCGACCGCCGACGGCCCCATCGCTCGCCGCGCGCCGCTGGTCGCCATGATGGACAAGAACGGCGACGGACAAGTGGACGCAGCCGAGCTCACCGCTCTTTTCCATGGCAACGATTTGACCAAGCGCCAGGCCTTGCGCCGCGCGGTCGTGCGCCACCGCCACGAGTGGGGCGACCGCACGACCCTTGCGGAGTTCGTCGGTCTGCGCGAACTGGCCGCCATTCCCGAGGCCGACCGCCGCCGCATGTATGCCATCGCCATCGCCCCCTACACCTTCTGGAACGACGCCCTTTCCGAGCACGCCGGCCTACCGCAGAACCAGATCATCTATTCCTACAATCCCATCACCTTCCTTTTGACCCTGGCGGCCCGAGCGACCCACACCGACATTCCCTGGCCACGCGACACCCTTACCGATGGCACCCTCGAACCCCGGCGCCTCTCACTCGTGCCCCTGCTCGACTGGACCAAGCCGCCTACAACGCTTGCGCAAGAACTGAAACTCCCGCCCCTCATCGGCAAAGACCTCCGCCCCAAGCGCCGCGACGAGATCCCCCTCATCGAGCTGGCGCCCACAGATCAGCGGTAGCCTTTGGCCCAAGGATACCCCTGTCAGTTTAGAAGGGCGTCTATTCGGGAGAACGGCGCTCGGCTTCCTCAGGCGGGGTGAGGACGGCTCCTCCGCGGCCGCATGCCAACGGCCGCGCTTCGCGCGTCCATGGCACGCTCGGCTTCCGGGTCCTAACGCGACCGGAAGACCGGTCGCGGGCCCCTGTCCCTACTCGCTGGCAACCGAGCGCGGACGCTCGGTGCGCGAGTCTACGCCGCCTCGGAACCGTCCCCACCCCGCCCGCGCGCCGAGCTTGCATTCTCGGATCCTTCACTGACCTCCGTGGCGCGATCGAGTTGATCCTTGAGGATCGAAGCGCGAAGAAAGAACAGACCAGCAAGAGCGGGAGATCAAAGTTGCACTCGGGAGATATCGAGTACCTCGAAGACCGAGGATGTCCAATTCACCCCCTGAGGTAGCCCCGTTGGACCATAAACACCTGCGGCAGCCCGTGCCATCGAGTCGTCATCGGCCAACAAGTCGTCAAGCTCGGCCCGCGGGCGGGCGGGAGCGATCCGCCGGGACGTGAGGAGACGCTCCGAGCGCCGCCCGGTCAGCGACCGTTGGTGGCCCTGTTGGCCGAACCGCGCACAGGCTAACGTCGTCCAGGCAATACCTGCGGTCGCCGGAGCTGCAAGGCACCACAACGCCGCGATTGTATTTCCAGACGGAACACGTACCGTATGCCCATGAGCGCGCGAGTCTGGGTCGCCGTGGCTACGACGTGTGTTGCGTTGTCTGGCGGCGGGTGTGCCACTTCCTTCGCAGCCTCCACGGTCGCTGGTGCGATGAAGGCCAGCAACGCCTTCGGGTTCGACCTCTACGGCCAGGCCCGGGGAGGCAGAGACAACTTCGTGTGCTCTCCGGCTGGAGCAGCCATTGTGCTGACCATGGCCGCCGCCGGGGCTCGCGGAGAAACCCAGGCGGAAATGCTGCACACCCTTCACATCGAATCCGCGAATCTCGATCAGACCTACACCTCGTTTGCCGCCGTCCTTGCCGCCCTGAAAGACCACGACGGCAAGGAGGAACTGTCGCTGAGCGTGGCGGATCGGGTATGGACGCAGAAGGATTTCACGTTCCTGCCCGACTACCTTTCTCTCTTGCGCGAACGCTTCCGAGCGCCGATCGCCGAGGTGGACTTCGAGCGCGCTCCCGGTGTCGCCACAGCGGCCATCAACCAATGGGCGTCGGCCGAGACTCACGGCCGCATTCCGCAGATTCTCGATCGGCTGGATGAGGGAACGCGAATGGTGCTAACCAACGCCGTCTATCTGAATGCCAAGTGGCGGAATCCATTTGTGGGAAGCAACACGCGCGACGGTTGGTTCACCACGGCGGAGGGAAAGATCACGACCAAGATGATGCGGCAGTCCGATGAGTTCCGCTATGCAGAGGTGGCGGGCGCCAAGCTGGTCGAGCTACCGTACAAGGGCGGTCTGTCGATGATCGTCGTCCTGCCCGAAAGCAACGACGGCCTGTCGCGGATCGAGGACCGTCTTGCCAGCTCGTATGTTGACTGGATCGAGGCTCTCGAGAATCGGATGGTGGATCTCGAACTTCCCCGCTTCGGCACGGAGACCTCGCTGCCTTTGGTGACCTCGCTGAAAGCCATGGGGATGCGGCTGGCCTTTGACCCTTGTCATGCGGATTTCACAGGCGTGGCGAACTTGGGGCCGCGCGAAAATGGGCAGGCCTTCGACGCCTGTAGGTCGGCGCGCGAAAACCTCTACATCATGGAGGCCATCCAGAAGGCCTGGATCGAAACCAATGAGCTTGGGACCGAAGCAGCGGCAGTGACCGCCGTAGTCATGGGTGTGGACATAAGCCTCAAGGTAGGCCCACGGTTACGCCGGGCCGTCTTTCACGCCGACCATCCATTCCTCTACCTGATTCGCGACATGAGGACCGGCGTGATTCTATTCGCCGGTCGAGTGGTCAACCCCGCGACAGCGAGCCCGCCAAGCGGCCCGTCACCCCAGACCTCAACCGACCTACGACGGCCCATGCTTGATGTCCCAGAGGAATATCTGAACTCAGACGCCGACTCCGGGCAGTGATTCAAGAAGGTATGGATGCGGTCAGCTCGCCGGAGCGCGGCTCGCACTCCGTGACTCTTGCCGAACATCACGCGTGCCCGCATGTCTAGCCGGCGCAGGCGGGTCGGGTGGCACGGAAGGAAGGGACCCGAAGCACGGCGTAGGGAGCGTGCCGCCTGTGCTGCAGGCGCACTCCCAGATGGCCGCATTCTCCACTCTGCGAATTGAATCGACCGGAGCCGCGCTTCGGGAAGGAGTCCTGTAGCGACAGGACCCGACCTGCCGTAGCCGGCGGGTCATCTGGCCTGGTTGCGGGCTACAAAACCGGCGACCTCGTGGGATACATCGGCCATGTCAACCGCGGGCCCGAGCAGGGCTCGGAAGTGCACTTCGAGATCGAGCCCAGTGCAAGCTCGGCGCGCGGGCGGGCAGGAGCGATCTGACGGGACGTGAGGAGACGCTCCGAGCGCAGCGAGGATGCCAGTCGACGACCGAGTCCATCATGGACGCGCGAAGCGCGGCCGTTGATGGACGTTCCCGGCGGATCGCTCCTGCCGCAAGCCCGCGGAAGAGCCGAGCGCCGCTCTCCCGAATGCTTCCGGGCGTCGGCCCCTACCCCGCTCCGAACGTCTCCAGCACGTCCGCCAGTGAAGCTTGGCCGGAACCAAGAAGCTGCGACTGAGCCGAAGATAGCGCCTGCACGGCCTTCTCGTTGGCCGCCACGCTGTCCGTGTGCAGGGGCCAGAAGCGCTGGCTCTTGTGCTCCGGATTGGCCAGGAAGGCCAGCATTTGCGCCGGCGCCGGTCCCAGCGCCACCAGCAGGCGCGACGGGGTCCACATCACCGAGGGCGTGGCAGCACCTGAGCGCAACTTGCGCCGGATGAGTTCCAGCCAGAACGCGCGCATGCCGTCGGTCGGGGTCGGGCATTCGAGAACGACGGTTTGTTTGGGCGACTCGGGCGGCTTGGTCGAGGCCTGCTCGCACGCGGTGGCCAGGGTGTGGAGCGCGTACCCGCCGCCCTCGTTCAAGCTGCCGATGGCCACGCGCAACTCGAAGAAGCTGGAGCCAGCCAGCAGGATGTCGAGCGGTAGCGCGGGGGCGCTCTGTTTCAGCGTCTCTTTGAGCCAGTCGACCTGCGCGGCCAAATCCTGGGCGGTCAGTCCGCGGGCCGCTTCGGCAACCGTGGTCGCCGCCTCGTAGAACGGCCCGAAGATCGAAGGTAGCAGCGGCAAGGCATCGACCAGCTTGCGCGCTTCGAGGCGCACTGAAATGACCAGCGGGAAGTTCCGCCCCACCGCATCCTCGCCGGGCATGAACCCGCCGACAAACGCGTCCCCGCTGGGCGCGATCAGAAGAAAGTGCGTCGGCTCGTCGGGCAGACGCGTGCGATCGGTGTGAAGGCACTCGACGCCCTCTTGAAACCACTGATCGAGCGCCGCCTGTTGGAAATCGCCGGCGTTGATGCGAACGAAGTCGCGTTCGGCCAGGATCTTCCCGTACAGGCCAGCCGCCGGTTCACGAATGCGCGGTAGAGTATTGATGTACATGGCGACCCCAGCTATTTCCTGCATGAACCGCCGCCGGCGGTGATACTCCTCGGCAGGGCGAATTTCTGGAAGATCTCGCGAATGTTGTCTGGTTTGAAGTCGACCAGGATCTTGTTCTGGCCGTTTGCGGGCGAATAGGTCAGCGAGACGTAGTCGCCGTTCTTCGACGGATTGTTGCCCATGGCAAGCAGATAGAAAAGCGCCCACTCGCCCTCGTCGCGCGGCCCGATGGCCTCGACTTCGTCGCTCTTGACGAAAAGCCGGAAGTTGGCGCGACGGACGGGCCACACGAATTCATCCCAGCGATCCACAGCATTGAGCCCGGTGATCCTCTTGGTGCCGAGATCCATGATGATCTTCGAGTACTGCGCCGACGGGCGGATGTGGACGCCCACGGGCATGCCGATCTTCCCCGGCTCCTTGGCGAAAATCCGGCCGGTCAATTCGGCCGAGTGGGTGAGGAACTTCAGGAATTCATCGCGGTAGTGAACCGCGCCGCCTTCCTTGAGACGGAAAAGCGTCCCTACCCTCTCGATGTCCGAGGCGAGCGAGTCATTGAAGTACTGCCACAGCGTCCCGGTCGACGGCTGGAAGAATTTCTCGATGTCGGCGACCTTGGCCTCGCCCATCTTGCCACTGGCGAACGGGTACTTGCCGGCAAGCAGCTGATCGAAGGCCACGAACACGGTCTCGCACCACTTGCGATTGGCCGAGTCCGCGCTGGCGCCCACCACGGCGACCTCGGCGCCGCGCAAGGGCGGCATCAGGATCTTTTCCAGCATCCCCTGCTCCCAACCCTGGTCGTCGTAGCGTGCGATGAGGTTGGAGAGGTTGGTGCGCTGGGTGCGAATGGCGGTCTGGAAGGTCTTGCCGTCGGGCATGCCCTGATCGCCCATGGCGCCCGCCAGCTCGGTCAGAATCTGGCCGTATTGCTCAAAGCCCGTGGGTTTGACCGAGCCGAAGCGAAGCAGCCCTTCGAACGCGGTCTCGACCTGCTTGGCGCCGGGATCCCGATTGTCATCGTCATCGTCGTCGGCCTGCTTTCCCTTGCCGCGCGGATCCTTGAGGCCTTTCTTGGCCGCGGCGCCCTTGAGCATGCCCAGCGCCTTGTCGGCCAGCGACTCGTCCTTGAGAACCAAATTCTCGTCGATGTTCTTCCAGGTCGCCTCGAAGGGTTTGTCGCTGTTGAGTTTCTTGATAAGGGCGCGCGCCTCGTCGAGCGAGGCCGGTTCGCGCATGGACAACGTGAGCAGGAATCGCTTCCAAGCCGCGATGTACTGCCCGAAGTAGTCCGCCTTGATCTTGGCGATGGCGCGGGCGTCCTTGGCCTTGCGCTCCTTGCCCAGGATCCACGAGTTCTCGTCGTCGTCCTGGGCCTTTTCGAGCTGGCCGAGGCGTTTCTTCACGGCCAGGTACCCTGTCGGCGTGAAGGCGCCGCGCACGGCGACCTCCTTCTTGCTGCCCTTGCCTTGTTGTTGAGGAGTGAAGAGCACGACCGCGCTGCCCAGCAAGTCGATGGCCTTGAGATCGCGCGGCATGCTTGGATCGTTGATGATTTCGGCCAGCGGATCGTCGCCCGAGCCGATCAAGATGGTGCGCGCGTAGTTCACGAACTTCTTGTCCCGGTCGATCATGTCCGCCGGATCCGTGATGCCGAGGAGGTAGAACTTGACCAGGTTTTCGAGCACGCGCGGTGCCCGCCCAGCGGCGGGCTGGTTGGTCAGGGCCACCCAGCGCGCGGATGCCTTTTCGGCAGCCAGCTTGACCGCGGCCTCCCAGCGATCGGTGCGCGGCGTGGGTTCATCGGGCTGTTTGTCCTGGGTGAGCAGCAGGTGCAACACCAGCGCATCCATGAGATCCGAGGCGCCCAGGCCGCCCTGGGATGCCGCCTTGGCCAGATCGGCACGCACGATGGGACGCACCACCAGCCTTTCGACGGAGGTATGCAGTTGCTTGGTCACGCTCGCGCGCGGGAACAGCGCCGAACTGCTGTCACCTTCGGCCAGCGACTTGGCCAAATCCTCGACGGATTCGAGCGATTCCGCGGAAACCAGACCCGCGCCGTCCTTGCTCGACTTGCTGGAGGCCAGCTTGTCGATGGCGCGCAGGGCATCCTTGGCATAGCCGGAATTGGTGCTGTACGAGCGAATCGGCAGAAAAAGAAAACCGGCCGCGAGCACGCAAGCTGCCGCGGTGATGGCGAGACGACGAACCCGCTCTTTGCGCATCACCCGCGTGCTGCGCACCGCCGCTGCCTGGTCGGGGAAGACCACGTTGGTGAAGACGTCGCGCAGAAAGTAGCTCTTGGGTTTGGTGATGGCGACCGACGCCGCCGCCCGCCCGGAAACCCCGAACGCCGCGGCCATGTTTTGCATGATGCGGTCGATGGGGCGACCCTCTTGCGTGCCGCTGGTGAAGTACACGCCGCGCAGAATGGGGGCGTCCTGGTAGACATTCTCGGCGAACAACTCGGTGACCAGCGCCGTGAGGTTCTGCCCAAAAGCCTCAAGCTGCTGGGAGAACTCGAAAATCTTGAACCGTGCGTCCACCCGCCGCTCCTCGGTCAAGCGCGGAAAGGCTCGCTGCCCAGCGACGTCGAAGAGCTCTTGCAGTTGCTCGCCCAGCGTGTCGGCCCGTTCATCGGGACTGGCCATGAGCGGAAGCGAAACGCCCCAGATCTGTCCGCGCTCCTTGTCGCGCAAGTCGCCGAACATCTCGACGAAGCCAGGAACGAGGTCGGTCTTGGTGACCAGCAGATAGACCGGCACCACCATATCGAGGCGGCCGGTCACCTCGTCGAGGCGATCGCGCAGCGCCTTGGCCAGCGCCGCCATCTCCTCTTCGCCACCCTCGAGGTCGAGCACGCTGACCGCGAGCAGAATGCCGTTGACCGGCTTTTTGGGGCGGGTCTTGCGCAAGAGATCCAAGAAGGCCAGCCATTCTTCGTGGTCGTCGTCCTGGGTCGACCAGCGGCCGGCGGTATCCAGAATGATGGCTTCGTTGGTCAGCCACCAATCGCAGTTGCGCGTGCCACCCACGCCCTTAACCTTGCCGCCCTTGGCGTACGGAAATTGCAAACCCGAGCTGCGCAGCGCGGTCGTCTTGCCGGCGCCGGGCGGTCCGATGATGATGTACCAGGGAAGCAGGCCTAGGGCATCGCGGCCCTTGTGCCCCAGGCGCGACGACTTGAGCCCGGCGATGGCCTTCTGGAACTCCACCTGCATGGCGGTGATCTCGGCCTGCTGATCGGGCCGGATATTCGACTTGCCAGACATGTCGCCCAGTCCCCGCTCGATGGCACTGGCGGCTTTTCGCGTGGCGACGGCCTTGAATATTGCATAGGCCGCCAGTCCCAGCACCACCAAGGCGGTGACGACGATGGCCGCGATGAACAGCGCGGAAACGCCACGGAAGACGATGGCGGCCGCCCAGACGAGTGCGATGAAGATAGCCCCGAAGATGTACTTGAGCACGGCGTGACCTCTAGTGCGCTAGTTTGTCGACGCGAGCAGTGACGTCGGCAACCTGTTGATCGAACGACACGCGCAACCCCACGAAAACGGCAAGGGCCAGGGCAAAGATCCCCAGCGATACCCAAAGCAACAAGTTGCTGCTCGCCCTGCGCACCATGGGCTCGTCGGGCGGCTCGCCCGCCGGGGCCATTTCGTCCGGCACCTCGAGATTCCGTTCGAGCAGGTTGCGCACCCCATCAGCGATGCGCATGAGCTCCACGTCGCCGCCCGGGAATCCATACTTGCCCTGGAAACCGAAGAGCAAGCACAGATGATAGACGCGCAACACCTCGATACGTCGCCCGTCGCTGAGCAGGGCCTGCAGCCGTGCAAAGAAGCCCTCGCCCGCCACGTTCTCGCCGAAGTAGTGAAGCTGCAGCGGCTGGCTCATCCAGTACGAACGCAGCGGTTCGGGGGTGTTGATGGCCACCTCGTCGGTTAGCGCGACCAGGGCGTACACGATGTCCTGCGTGTCCCGATCGGGAACACCGTGCGTGCGCGCGCGATCCTTCAATTTCTCGAAGAAGCCGCGCAGGCGGCTGTGCACCGTCTCAGGCGACGGGACCGGCCCGTCTAGTTCACGCAGGCGCGCGATGGCGCCGAAACATTCTCCGGTCAGCTCTTGAACGATGTCCGCCATGATGTCGCCACCTCAGCCTTTGCTCGGGATGCCGTACAGTTCGACCTTCACTTGGGACGGGTCGAACGGCGGGGGCGCGTAGATCGCAACCTTCCGCTCGGCCAGCACGTGCCGCCAGTGATCGATCGATGTGTCCATCAGGAAGTAGACCACGCCGGGCCGCACGGGGATTTCTGGAGGCGGTCGGTGGGTGACTTGCAAGGGAACGCCGCGGGTCGCTGCGCGCATGAGAAACGGCAGCTGTGTCCACGACGCGATCTTGGTCCGGCCGGCCAGATCGCGGGCAATCTGCTCCACGGGCAGGGACGACACCGCGCCCAGCACGAACTGCTGGCATTTGAGGATGCGCTCGTCGTTCAGCGTGCCGACGTGAATGCCCTCATGAATCTCGATGGGCACGCGCACGCACAGCTCGCGCAAGTTCGCGCGCAGAAGCCCGGTCAGCAGGGCAAACAGCTCTTCAAAGGTCGAGCGCAGGTCGGTGTAGACAAAGGGCGGGAACGCCGAGGGGTCCGTGTCGATGGAAAACGTCGACAGTTGGCCCGCGCTTTGAATCAGGAATAGGTACAGCTCACGCGGGCTGAGGTCGCCGTTGCGACCCGCATGTACCAGAAACGGAATGGTGGCATTGAGCGCCGAAAGCTGCAGGTAGCGGGTCACGTCGTTGGCCCCGAACTCGATGGACGCCGAATCGCGCTGCTGCCTTTCCGCCGAGAGCTGGCGTTGCTTGGCCACCATGAGCGCGAGCAGGCGCTGGACCGCGCCCATGAGGAAAGGCGAGGCCGCGATGGTCAGCACCGACGGGATATAGGCGTCGCTGACAAGCATTGCCCCGCCCGCGTCGCGCACGACCTCGGCGACCTTGATCGATTCGTAGTCGTCGCGCGCATTGTTGCCGAAGAGCACAGTCAGGTTGCGCTGGGCAAACGCCATGGTCAGATCCGCGGCCTCGCCGGTCATATCGACGATCTTCTGACTGGCGCTGCGGAAGCGGGTTCGGATCGCGGCCTTGCCCGCCGGCACCTTGGCATCGCCCGCCATCTCCGCCGCCACCGACGGCACACCTTCGCGCTCTTTGGGCACGGCCAGGAAGACCTCCAGCGCGGGCAAGGCTGGCGGAAAATTCGCGCCAATGGGCCGCGCGGCCGGGGCTTCGGGATCGCCGGCCTTGAAATCCAGCGGAAGCCCGTCAGGCAAAACGCCCGCGAACCGGGTCACCACGAGTTGGTCGGCGGCCAGGGCTCCGGCGTCGATCTGCACGGCCGAGATGCCCCAGGAAAGCGGCGTGCTCGCCGTCAGACGGCAGTCGAGCATGCGCTCGTGGTACAGATCCGCCTGCTGCAAGTGCTGGGGCGAAACCAGCATGCCCTCGGACCAAACGACTCGTTGAAGACCCTTCATGAATTGGACCTCATCGCATATCCACTCGACTGTCTTCCAAGGCGAACTTCAATTGAGACGCCGCCAGCGCCGCGGGCGTTGCAACCGTTCCGTGACAATGCTGGGGATCCGGAGGCGGAAGCTTGCGAATCGCTCGCCACGACGGCCCCACCGGGCGCCTGAACATCGCCACCACTGCCAGGTAGGCCGCGCCTTCGCCGCGCACCATGGCCGGCGCCGCCTTTTCCCCTGGGTAGAGGGTGATTTCTTGGACCGCGACGAAATCTTCGCCAAGCACGGCGCGATCTCCGTCGAGAATCCGATCCAAGCTGGACTCGACCAGTTTGCCGGTATCCTTGAGCTGGTAGATGCGCACCGTGGTCGCGAGCGATTCCCCGTTCTCGCCGGGATTGAGCCTTGACGAGGCGGCTAGGTTCATCCGGATGGGTTCAGGCGTCGTGCAGGGCGACGGCGGCGGCGGCGGCGTGTGCGCGCACGCCCCGAGGGTTGCGAATGCACTGGCCAAAACAGCGGACTTCAAAGAGGTTTTGTTCATGGTCAGGTGGAAAGCAGCTTGCCAGCATCACGTGTCATAAGCAACAGGAGAGCGGATGCAAGAGCTGGTCGCGGCTGAATGCTCGGCACGGGCGAAACCCCGTCGACGCCAGCGAGCTAGATCCACAAGACAGGGACGAGATAGCTTGCCATGGCGCGATCGTGAGTCACCAGCGTCGCGCCCTCGACGATGGCCTGCGCAGTCAACATCCTGTCGAACGGATCGCCGTGGTGGGAAGGCAGGCTGCGAACGGCCTCGGCGTGTTCGAATCTCATGGCAAGGCGCTCGAAGCCGCAGGCTTCCACAGCATCGCCGATGCTCCCGTCGAAACGCAGCTTGCCGAGAGACATCTTGATCGTCATCTCCCACACCGACGCCGCGCTGACCAAGACGGTATCCGCGCTTCCAATCGCCGAGCGTGCCTTGGCGCCGATCTTTCGATCTCCAGCCCACCACCACAGGAAAGCATGGGTGTCGAGCAGAAGTCGCAAGTCTAGCGCCCCTCAAAGGCAGCCAGCAGATCTGGCAGTAGCGGAGCATCGAAGTCATCTGCAACCCACACCTTGCCCTTGCCAGCGCCAGGCCGCCGACGAGGCGGCTGGGCAGCGAGCGGCACCAGCCGTGCGCGCGGCTTACCGGCCTTGGCGATGACGAACTCCTCGCCGTCAGCGGCCCGACTTACCATGTCGGACAGTTGGGTCTTGGCCTGGTAGATATTCACGGCTTTGCGCATGGTCCCTCGACGATCATGCTGATCGTGCCACCCTCACCGTCGTTGGTCAAGTTGGTCAAGTCGGTCTTCGAAATGGAAACGAATGAAGCGGTTCACCGGTTCGCGGAAAAAAGCTCGACCCAGGCACGGCGGCGCCCCCCACTTCGGAGGTCAGCCACTCGCAGAAGGCAAGGTCGGATGGGCATGCTCTCTAGATCCCTTGTTTCGCGGGGCGTGAACGGGTTAGGTTCTGCCCTCTAGATGTCCTCCTCGACCGATTCCAGATCCGTGCGCTACTGCCAATTCGTTTCTCGCCGTGCCGGCGCGATCTTGCTTGTCACTCTCCTCATCTTCGCGGTCGCGGCTGCTCTCGCGTCGAGGCTGGAACTCAAGACGGCCATCTCCGAACTCCTTCCCAGCGATGATCCTGGCGTCGTCGCGCTGGAAAAGACGCAGAAGCGCCTGGGTGACATGTCGCTCCTGCTCATTGGCATTCGTTCTCCCGACCACGCCGCGAATCTGCGCTACGCCGATCTGCTGACGCAAAAGCTGCAAGAGCTGCCGAAGTCGACGGTGGCCTTGGCCACCTACCACGTCCGCGACCTCAAGGGTTTCTTCGAAAAGAACAAGTGGCTCTACATCTCGGAGAACGACCTCACGTCCATCCGCGATCGCCTGCGCAGCGAGATCTCCAGACGCAAGAACCCGTTGCTGGTCGATCTGTCCGACGACGACGAGGAGTCGGTCGATGCCATGCGCGATCGTCTGACCAAGCACGACAATCTGGGCGGGCGTTTTCCAGACGGCGTGTTCACCAACCAAGACGGCAGCTACGTGTGGATCGCCGCGCTTCCTCCGGGTGGTATCTTCGGCGAGCACGGCGGCGAGGGCATCTACCAGGCGGCGGCCCGGCTCATTCGCGAAAACGATCCGCACGCCTTTCACTCCCAAATGGATGCCTTTGTCGGCGGCCCAGTGGCCACCGCCATCGCCACCCGCAAGGCCGTCGAAAGCGACATTCTGTGGGTCACCGTCACCTGCCTGGTGATTGTTGCGCTCTCCATCGCCCTCTATTTCCGGCGGCTGCGTTCGTTGCCGCTGATCGCAACCTCGGCCGTCGTCGGCACCGTGATGGCCTTCGCGGTCGCCGAGCTGGCCTTCGGCTATGTCAATTCCTCCACCGCTTTTCTGGGTTCGATCATTCTCGGCAACGGCATCAACTACGCCATCATTTTGATGTCACGCTACGAAGAATGCCAAGCGACTGGGGCCTCCACCTTCGAGTCCATGGAGCGCGCGATCGCCGGGGTGACGCGAGGAACCGGCGTCGCCGCGGTTTGCGCATCCGCGGCCTACGCGACCCTGATGCTGACCAAGTTCCGCGGCTTCTACCAATTCGGCGTGATGGCCGCGTTCGGCGTCCTGTTCTGCTGGGCCCTCACCTTCACGGTCCTGCCCTCGATCTTTTTCATGCTCGACCGACGGGCGCCGGCCAAGAAACAACGTCCCTCCCGCGCCCCGCTGAATCTTTCCTTCCTAGGCCGATGGCTCTCTCGCCACCCGCGTAGCATCGCCATCGTGGCCGCCGCGCTGACCGTCTTTTGCGGCGTGGGCCTGCTGCACTTCGCGGGCGCTCCCTTCGAATACGATTTCCGCAAGCTCAACGCCAACCTGCAAAGCACCGAGGATTCTCGCCAGTTCAATCAAAGCATGGAGAAACTCTTCGGTCGTTGGCCCTCGCCCATCATCGTGTTGGCGGACAACATCGGCGAGGTCGAATCGATTCGCGCATCCATCTTGCGCAACGACCAGTCCGAACACGTCATTGGCCAAATCATCACCATCAACGATGTTCTGCCTGGAACTGCGGAGGCGCAGACGCGCAAGCTGGTGCTGCTCAAGGACATCCAGAAACTCACGCATGATCGGGCGCTCACGGCTCTGAACGAAAAGGAGCGCAAGCAGATCGCGCAGATCGACATCGCGGAAGATCTCCGCTTGCTCACGCCCGCAGACGTTCCTGTCCTGGCACGACGTCCATTCACCGAGGCGGACGGGACCATCGGTCGGGTGGTGCTGGTCTATCCCATCGAACAGCACCTGTCGGTGTGGAATGGCCGCGACCTTCTGCGCATCGCCCACGTGTTGCAGTACCTTCCCCTCCCGGAGCACAACAAGACCATCTCGACCTCGGGTAGCGCCGTGGTGTTCGCCGGCATGATTCGATCCATCCTGCACGACGGCCCCTTGGCCACCGCCACTTCGCTCATCGTCGTCCTGCTGTTTTCCTTTCTCATCATGCGGCCGCGCTCTGCCGCCCTGGCCGCCATCGCGACGTTGCTGGTGGGCGTGGTCTGGATGGTGGGTATCGCGGGAACTGCCGAGGTCAAGATCACCTTCCTCAATTTCATCGCGCTGCCCATCACCTTTGGCATCGGCGCGGAATACGGCCTCAACGTCGCGCAACGCTATCGCGATGATCGCGACATGGTGAAGGCCGTCGGCTCCACGGGCGCCGCCGTGGCCCTCTGTTCGTGGACGACCATCGTAGGCTATGGCTCGTTGCTGGCCGCCAGCAGCCGGGCCCTGCGCGGTTTCGGCTTGATGGCCATTCTGGGGGAAATTTCCTGTCTGGCCGCCGCCCTTCTCGCCCTGCCCGCAATCATTCTCTGGCGACAGCAGCGCCGCAAGATGAGGGCCTCTTGAGCAGCGACGCCCGAGAAGTCCCGCGCCTGGTGGCCATCGAGACCACCAACGCCTGCAACGCCAAGTGCCCCTTCTGCCCCAACAGCGTGATGAGCCGCGACCGCCAGACCATGTCGGACGAGACTTTTCGCAAGATCGTCGACGACTGCGCGACGTTCAAGCTGCACGCCATCGAACCCTTTCTGAACGGCGAACCGTTCATGGATCCGCAGATCATTCCCCGCTTGCAGTACATCCGCGAGCGCCTCCCGAGCACCAAGCTGCGCCTTTACACCAACGGCTTCGGCCTGACCGACAAGCGCGTGGATTCGCTGCTCGACCTCGGTATCGATCACCTGTTCATCAGTCTGAATACGCTCGACGCGGAAAAGTACGAGGCCGTGATGGGCCTGCGCCTGGAGCGAACCTTGCGCAACATCGACTACGCCGTCGAGCCTTTGCGTCGCAAACGCCTGGCCCGCGAGATCACGGTGCGCATGACCCGCACCGAAGACACGACGGCGACTGACGAGAAGCGTTTCGCGGCCTATTGCAAGAGCAAGAACGTCAACTGCATGATCGTCGGACTGTTCAACTACCTGGGCGACGTGCGCAGCCCACTGCCAGTGCCGAACTTTCCGTGCGAGCACCTGACCCGGGTGGACGTACTGTCGAATGGTCTCGTGACCTTGTGCTGCATGGACGCCGAAGGCGACTTCGGCTGGGGCGATGCCACCAAGGAATCCGTCCTCGACATCTACAACGGCCAGCGCGCGCGGGCCTATCGCCAGGCGCACCGGACGGGCAAGCGCCACCAGATTCCGCCTTGTGGCACATGCAACCTGTTTTGGCCCAGCTTCGAGGGTGTGTCGATTCCACGGCGCATCCAGTTCGGCTTGGCCTATGCCTGGTATCACCTGCGCTACTGGCCCTACACCAAGCACAAGGCGCGCCGGACTTGATGCCAGACCGACCCGCGAGACTTGGAAATCCGATGCGTCCTAGTGTTCTCTTCCAGAAAGCCGGCGACTTCTATCGCCGGCGCCCTCGACTGGCGTTGTTCCTACTGTTTGTGGCAACCAGTCTTGCCAGCCGAGGATTTCTGCTCGGCGCGGACATCCTAGACGTCGACGAAGCCATGCACATCGTGGGCTCTTGGGAGCTCTTGCGCGGCAAGCATCTGTACGTTGGCTTCGTGGACAACAAGCCGCCGCTGCTTTACCTCTACTACGCCTTCGCCCAGCTCCTCCTCGGCCGAGGAATGTTCGCCATCCACCTGTTTTCCGTGGTCATGACCATTCCCCTGACCGCGCTTGGCGTTTCCGCGTTCTTTGCTCACGACCGCCGGGGCGCACTGGCGGGCATGGCCTTCTTGGTTTTCGGCGCGTCCTACCTGGCCCACGACATGCACTCCGTGAATTGCGAAATGCTCTTGCTCTTGCCGGCCACGTGGGCCGTGGCCGTGCTCGGGAATGAGGCCCGCGCCAGGAAGCTCGCCTGCTTGTTCTGCAGCGGCGGTCTGCTCGGCATCGCCATGTTGTTCAAACAGCAAGCCTTCGCTTGGTTCCCCGCGCTGGGATTGGCCGCCGTCCTGGCCAACCGGCAAGCACGGCCAAGATCGCTCCTTGCCCTGGCCGCGCTCGTCGCCGGGCTTGTGCTTCCCCTCGTTGTGACCTGGAGGATCTTCGTTGCGCTCGGCGACGGCCAAGCCTTTCTCTACTGGACCGTCCTCCACAACTACGCCTACGCCCAGCAACCCATGGAGTGGGGCGAGATCTTCCAGCGGATTGCGAAGTACTTCCTGCCCTTCCTGGCCGCTACCGTGGGCCTGTGGGTGCTGGCCCTGCGCTCGCGCTCGCGCTTGTCGCGCTACCAGTGGTATTTCATCGCCAGCGTCCTCGTCTGCACCTTTCCAATCGTCTTCGTGGGCTTTCGTTTCTATCCGCACTACTTCGTGCCGCTCTATACGCCGCTGGCGCTGGGCGCGGGACCGGTGCTTGCCGCCCTTTGGACATCGCCAGCGAGCCGCTGGGCCAAGCTGACCCTGGCCTACGCGCTGTCGAGCTGGTTCTGCTTCAGCGTGGCCAACGGAATCCTCTACCTCAGCGGCCACGAATTCCCCTGGGAAGAATACAATCCGGTCTACCACCA
>Ga0265342_10000668_pt1 | contig 35752 bp, 30 predicted proteins | sample 4CB327metaG_FD_203125 | JGI IMG/M metagenome (GOLD analysis project Ga0265342, IMG submission 203125) | Rhizosphere microbial communities from Carex aquatilis grown in University of Washington, Seatle, WA, United States - 4-CB3-27 metaG | ecosystem: Host-associated > Plants > Roots >... | reverse complement strand
AACACGCACATCATGATTGGCGACTGGTCCCATGTCCCCAATTTCCTGTTTCCACCGTTGCCTGCATCCAAGGCGATGTCTCGGGGAGCGGACGACACCGAAAAGTAGTCACGCCCTATCTGCTGGTGAAAGTCGTGCCACATTTTCTCCTTCTGCCGCACCATGGGCGAGTCTTTCCACCGCGGTTTCTGCACACGAACCTGGGCGGTCGCGGTCGGGAGCAGGGAACAAGCGGACGGGAGAATTACAGTGGCAACTACGAATATCCGATCCTCGTAGTGGTTGCGGCTCGAAATCATGACGCCTACCGTGCGCCGGTCGGTGCTATTTGCGCCAGGGTCGCCTTCAGACCGACCGCTGCCAGCTGGGCCTGGCGGGACATGTCGATGGATTCGCCTAGAATGCGCGCCAGCTCTTGCGGGGCGTGGAAGCCCATGGAGTTCTCGGCGGCGACGAAGTCGAGGCGCCACTGAGCCTTGCGCTGCATTTCCAGAATGGGCGTGAGCTGTGCCTCGCTGGCGTTTGCTTCCTTGGCGGCCTTGATGGCGTCAAGCATATCGACGAGGGCGTTGCCGGTGCGGGTGAGCAGGGCGTAGTGGCGGTCTTGGATGGTCTCCACACGCTTGAGGATCTCTTGTTCGGGGTAGTGGTGGCACTGCTGGCAGGCGCGGTTGATGTTGGTTAGAGGCGAACGCACCCAGTGATCGGAAACCTTGAGCGCACCTTCGCGCATGTACGGCATGTGACAGTCGGCGCACGCCACACCCGCTTTGCCATGCGTGCCCTGGTTCCAAACTTCGAATTCAGGGTGCTGCGCCTTCAGTACCTCCGCCCCAGTCTCGGCGTGCTTCCAGTCGTAGAAGCGGTGACCGTCGTCGAACTTGTATTTGTCGTAATAGGATTCTATCTCCTCGACTTTGAGACCTTCGATCCAGGGGTAAAACAATGTCGTCTTGGGGCCACAGTAGTATTCCACGTGACATTGGCCGCAGACAAACGATCGCATCTCCTGCCGGGTGGCATCGCGATTGGGGTCGTAGTCGGCGATGCCCTCGTGGGCCTTGAGCGCCTTGATGCCGGTGATAAAGCCGGGCCGGGTCACGCGCAATTGCATGCTCTTGGGATCGTGGCAATCGACGCAGGAAACCGGATGCTTGTGTCCAGATTTTTCCAGTTTGGCGTTAGCTTCCCAGTAGTCGAGCTTACCGATGGCTTCGAAACCCTTTTGCAGTTGTTCGGCTGGCGAGGCGCTGGGGGCCAGTTCGGCCCCGGTCTGACGGTAGAGCGGAATGATCGAGGCGTGGCACTGCAAGCACGAGCCTGGTTGTTTGCGTTCCTTGGTGCGCTTGGTGCCTTCCTGATCCGCGAGCATGTTGGCGTGACCGCGCCGGTCGCGGTAATCGATGGCAAAGGCATAACCCGCGAACATGCGCGTCAGCCATGGGCTCTTTTCTGCCTTCTCAGGCGGCAGCATGCCCTCCGACGGCGCGCCTCCGCCGTACTTCGTGCGCGTGGGGGCGACGGTGCGCAAGTAGCTGTCATACTCGCGCGGCCAGTTCTTGCCCCATTCCGCGGGATCGGTGGTGTCGCTAGTGACGTCCACGAAGCGTAGGTAGGGATTTTTTGCCTCTTGCTTGCGTTGGAAAATGTTCACCAGCAGACCGGCAATGACTGCGGTCGAACCAGCGACAACCAGTGCCAGCGCGATGAGAAGCACTGTCTTGGGCTGGCGCGACTTGGGAGCTTCTCTTTTCTTGTTTTCCGCTATCATGGTTTCACCTGATGAAAGTGGTCTGTGGCATTTTCGCGCCTAGCGAGAAGGTCCGTGGCCGACGGCGCTGTGGCAGTGAACGCAATTGACCGCATTGGCGTCCGTGGTGCTGCCAGCGACGATGTCGTGGACCAGACCACTGTGGCAGCCGAGGCAAGCCTCCTGCAAGATGCGCGCGTTGTGCGGCTTGATCATGATGGGTTCGTGAAAGTCCTGAAAGGTGAAGCCTTTCGAATGGTGATAGCCGTTGAGCGACTTCGCGACAAGTTTGGGGATGAGCGAGTGAGGCAAATGGCAGTCCACGCAGGTCGCCACGATGTGATGGCTCGACTTCACCCATGAATCGTATTCCGAATTCATGATGTGGCAGTTGGCGCAGGCCCTGGGATCGGTGGTGAAGTAGGAAAATCCTTCAGCATAGATGAAGGTAAACAGGCCGAGCCCGAGCAGCGCGCCCAATCCAACCGCGCTGAAAATGGTCACCTTCTTCGAAAAGAACATCACCGGGCTCACTCCTGCATCAGAAACTTGGAACTGTCAACCTACGAGTCGCGCACCATGATGAGGAGCATCTTGAATTCGGTCGTGGCGTTGACGGCGTGAGGGATCCCGGCGGGCAAGAGCACTGTCTGTCCAGCGTGCGCGGGGATCTGCTTACCGCCGATGACGAGATCGACGTTGCCGTCCAGGACCTGCACAATGGCGTCGAAAGGGGCGGTGTGCTCGGACAGGGCTTGGCCCGCATCGAAGGCGAACACGGTCACGGTGCCACCGTTTTTCTTCACCAGCGTTCGGCTGACCACGGCGCCGCCTTGGTAGGCCACCAGCGCGGCTAGCTCGACGGGTTGGGCGGGCGGCAATCCAGTTTGTTCCGGAACTTGTTTGAGACTCATGGGGCGTCACCTCTTGCTATTGACTGTGTGTTCGTTAATCAATCGTTTGGGCCATAGGCTGGAACCCGCCCCCGCACGTGTTGTACCATGGGCGTGCGGATCGACGAGTAGACGCAGAACCAGACGTCGGCCCTGCTCGATGTGGACAAGCCGGACTTGCTGCCCTACCAAACGTTCTTGGTCTTTCGAAAACCGTAGTCTAGCGGCCCATGGCCGCGGCCAGATCCTTGGCCGGGTCCGTGCCGCTTCCTGCAGCGACTGTACGTCTGAATCTTTGCCGCAAATTCCCGGGCCCGTGCTGGCGCAGCCTCGGCTGAATTGCTCACATTGATTGCAGAACATGGGGCGATCTCCTTTGTAGATGGTTGAGTTGCCCCAAGATGGCAACTTCCTGGCCGCGACGCCTTGATCTGGATCAAGCGACAGCGCAATCTTCGGGCCATGGACAAGGCGGCCATTATCTCCAGTTGTTCACTCTTTCACGGCGTCAACCCCGCGCACCGGCGCCGCCTGGCGGACATGGCACGCAGGGTGACCTATCCGGCGGGCAAGCTGATATTCCGGCAGGACGATCCCTGTCCTGGCATCTACTGCGTGGGCAGTGGCGTCGTGCGCGTTTACAGAATCGGCGCTGGCGGCAAGGAGCACACGCTGCACATGGCGGGCCCGGGACAAACCTTTGCCGAGGTCGCGGTCATCGGTGGATTTCCCTGCCCCGCTTACGCCGAGGTCACGCAAGCAGCACAGTGCGCGCTCTTGCCGGCTTTTGCGTTCCTAGCCATGCTGCGCGAAGATCACGCGTTCTGCTTGGACCTGCTCATCGGGATGAGCCACTGGGTGCGCCACCTGACCGGCCTGCTCGAAGACATCACCCTGCGCGACGCCAGCGGCCGCGTGGCCCGCCATCTTCTTCAGGCCAACCAAGACGCACGCGGTACGGTAGGTCTGGCCGGACGCAAGAAGCACATCGCCTCGCAGCTCAACCTGACTAGCGAGACCTTCTCGCGCGTGCTGCGCAAGCTGGCCGATGCTGGCGTGGTCGAGCTCGTGGACGAGAAACGCCTGCGCATCGCCGACCGCGAGGCGCTGGAAAGCCTCAGCGCCTAGGGAGGGCTACGATTCTTGCTGGTAGAAAAGCTAGAAGAATGGTTTCGATCGCTGCGATTTGAACTTTCTCGTACTGGACGGGATTCCTCCACCGTTGCCTGCATCCAAGGCGATGTCGCGGGGAGCGGACGACACCGAAAAGTAGTCACGTCCTACACCTTCGCCCTCGGTTGGAGTAGCCTAGCCAAGGTGAAGGACGCGTTGCTATTCATGGCGTGCATCGCGGCTGCCTGCGGAGGCAGCAAGGGCGGTGCTTCACCCTCGCCTGCGGATGGTGCGGTGGATCGGATCTCGACAGGGCCGGACGCCACCGTCAGCGATGCCGCTTTCGGTGCAAGCGTGGCCGACGCGGCTTCACCGGTAGAGACCGGTGGAACCAAGCGGCCCTTTCCAGACACCAGCCTAAAGATCGCGATCCTCGCCGATCAATTGCCCGACCTGACGGCTGAGCAGCAGCAGTTCGTGGTTTCGCACTTCGTGGGCACGCAGAAACTCACGCTCGCATTGTCGCGGCCATTGCGCGCGCTCAAGCCCGATTTTCTGGTGCTGCACTACCACTTGGCAATGTGGCAGTCGGCGCCGACCACGAGTTTCATTCTCGACGGCAACACCTGGTCCAACGATTTTCCCACGGTGACCGCGCACGAGAGCTGGTTTTGGCACACGGCCGCGGGCGCAACCACGGCCAGCCGGGTGGCGAGTTCAAGCGACGGCAAGTTGCTCATGAATGTGTCCGATCCGGGTTTCCAGGCCTACTGGGCGCAGTCGCTCTCGCAGCAGGTCGCCGCGGGTGACTACGATGGCGTATTCCTCGACTCGGCGTCGCCGGCCCTTTTGCAAGGCGAGTGTGCGGGCACGGCTGGCGATCTCCGCCTTGCAGGCACGGCGGCCTGCAACACCACATTTGCCGAACTTGGCGGCAAGACCTATTGCCAGGCGTGGGAGGCTTGGATCGCGGCGCTCGACAGCAGCCTCGGCAGCGCCGGCATTCCACTTATACCCAACACGTCCGCATTCACGACCACCTGGGACACGACCAACTATGGCCTTACGGCCGGTGCGTTCGTCGAGGGTTTCGCCGATCCTACGTTTGCACCCGCCGACTGGAAGGCGTCGACGACCGAGCTCATCAAATTGGTGACTGCGAACAAGATCGTGATTTTGCAGAACTACCTGGCGAGCGCCGACGACCTCGCCAAGCGGCGCTACTTGCTGGCCAACTATCTGCTGGTGAAAGGTAGCCGAACCTACCTCGACTACTTCGCGGCGGGTCCGTTCGAGTGGTATCCGGAGTGGGATCTCGACCTCGGCGCAGCGCAGACTAGCGCCGCGAGCAACGCCGATGAACTGCTTTCGGGCGGCATCTACCGTCGAGACTTCGCCAATGGGGTCGTGCTTGTGAACCCCTCGGCCGCGGCGGTGTCGGTATCGTTCGCGTCTCCGCTCAGGCGGGTAGTTCCGTCGGGTGGCGGGGCAGTTTCGAACACCGGCACAACCTCAGGCAGCACCACCACGACAACGGTTTCCAGCATCTCGGTTCCCGCTGCTTCGGCGGAGATCCTCCTGCGCTAGCGCCGCGTGTTGGCTGCCCCCTACCTGACGGTGATACTGGGCGCGGGTGGGTCGGCCATGCCGGCGCCGATGTGGAATCCCACATGGGGCGGCTGGTTGTAGCCTGACTGCTCGAACGCCACCTGCGCCCGGTAGGTTGGATCGTGCATAAGAGTGTAGATCCGGCGCTTGGTCACATCGGTCGTCGTGTACACGCGCAGGGCCGTGTTGGTCGTTTCGCGGAGCACCAGTTCCTCGCGCCAATCGCCGAGCAGATCCGCGGTGAGTGTTGGGGTGTTCTTGGTACCGTTGTTGCCCGAGCAGCCGGTGGCGTTTAGCAGGCCTCCGCCGATGATCACGCCATCGAGAAGCTCACGCGATTCATCGGCATTCCAGTAGATGAGGAAGTTGGACCCAGCCGAATGGCTCACGGCCTCTCCGGTGCCACAATTGACGTTACCCATGCCACTCGAACAAGTTGCGGCCGTGGTGTCGTCCGGACTGACGTAGTCGGCGACGCCACGACCATTGTCCCCGCCGCCCGTGACGTTGAAGTAGAGCTTGCAGGTGGCGGCGTCGTGGCAATCGTGCCCCCCGAGCGCCTCGTGGACCTGAAATACCGACAGCCCTTTGCCCACGACCAGCTCGCCGACGTGCATGGCATCGCCATGGCCGAGTCCTGTCGTGCATTGGAAGGTTCCGTCGCTGGCGATGGTGAGGGGGCCCGTGATGATCTCCTGCGCGCCATCGTTGTCGGTATCCCCCGCCGTGGCCGAGGCAGCCCTGGCCAGCGGCCGCGGTGTTCCCAGGGGTGTTGCTGTCGAAAAGCCAGGTCTTGGTCAACTGGCCATCCCGCCAGTTGTACGCAAATACCGTCAGACGGGTGTAGTACCCCCGCTGTTGGATGATGCTCGGCCGCCCGGTCGCGGTTTTGCCGGTGCCCAAGTCGCTGACAAAGGCCATGCCACCGTTGTAGCGTTCCATCCGGTTGCCAAGGCAGTCGCCCCAGTCGCAAACAGTGCCGCGGGGCACCGGATAGTCGACCGTGGCCAATTCTTTTCCCGTCGCCCCATCGAACACGGTCAGATACTCCGGCCCGGCAAGAACCGAGCCGGCGCTGTTCATGTACTCAACACTGTCATCGTCGTTGGCAGCGGGTCCCGTGCCAAGATAGGCGCCAGTTCCATCCTTGGTTCCTGGTGCGGTCTTGCACGCCACCTCCGCCTTGCCGTCGCCGTCGAAGTCGTACACCGAAAACTGCGTGAAGTGCGGCGAGGCGGGAATGTTCGGGCCCAGGTCGATGCGCCAGAGTTGTTTGCCAGCCAAGGTGTACCCGTCCAGGAAGACATGCGACCTCATCGGCACCGCAGAATCAGTCAAAGGTGCAATTGGATCCCACTTGAGCACGATGTCGTACTGGCCATCGCCATCGAGATCTCCCGGGCTGCCATCGTTCGCGCTGAACGAGATTCCGTATTCGTCCTGGGGAGGTGGCGCAACCGGAATGCTCAAGTAGTTCTGCGCCCAGGGCGTAGCCGCCGGGGACTGCGGCCCTTCAGAGCCTTAGATCGCGGCGGCCACGGTGTAGCTCGCGCTGCCGGTGCCCGACGCGTCCAAGTAGTTTGTGCTGTCGCTCACAGTCGCCACCTTGGCACCATCGCGGTACAGGTTGTAGGCAACATCGCTGGCCGTGGTGGGGTACTCGTAGCCAAGCATGCGCCAGCCGACGTAGACGCCGCCGTCGACTTTCACCGCCACCACGCCGCGATCAACGTTCTCCATGTGGAAGTGTCCCAACGGGTCCGTGACCACGCCACCAGAGCTGATAACGCCGCCAGAATTGGCAAGGCCTCCAGTAGTCGTCACGCCTCCCGCGCCGGTGACGCCGCCAGAACTGGCGACGCCATTGAAGCCACCTGTGCCAGCGATGCCGCCGGTTTCAATCCTTCCACCGGCGGGTGCGCCGCCGATTCCCGCCCCGCTGGTTCCGCCCGTTCCAGCATCGGCGAGCGTGCCTCCTGCTGGCGCTGCGGCGTCTTTGACCTTCACACCCGAAGAGTGGCAGGCAGTGAGTAGAGTGCCGACGCCGACGGCGCACAAGAATGGCGCGAGAGCTACCCAACATCGTGCAAGTCGATCTCGTTGCATGTGCCACCCCCTATAGCCGAACCCATGGTCCAAGTCCACGTAACGCAGTGGCCTTGCCTCCGTGCTCGGCTCACCCGCTTCACAACCCAAGATGAGGAGCATGGTAGCGACCCGAACGACTAGATCCATGAAGATGAATAAGCAGTCATCAACCTGGATCACAGCGATGCTGAATCGCGGTTACGCCTCTTCCGCCGGGTTTATCTTCTATTGTCTGGCGGTCATTGTAGTAGTCAGCGGGTGCGGCAACAGCGGTGGAACATCGACTTCGACCACGGGCGGCTCCTTCCGCCGGCGGCAGCCGGGCTACGGGTGGCGCCACAGGGACGGGAGGCAATGGAGTGAGTGGAAACGGAGCGGGTAGCGGCTTATCCTGTTGGCGCCCGTTTAGCTACGATCACATGGCGATCGAAGGCAGCTCCATACACTTCTACTTCACCCATGTGGAAACCGGTTTGGCATTCACGGGAGGCACCGGGACAGGGTTCGAGATCGCAGGCACCGACGGCAACTACGTGACTGCGACCGCCGTCATCCAACCAGATGCAAGCATCCTCGTCTCCGCCCCCTCGGTCACGACGCCGAAGAACGCGCGCTATTGCTGGGCTGGCAATCCCACGGCCAGCCTCAACAACCAAGGCACGCCTGCTCCCAACGGCCTCTCAAACACCTTGGCTCTCGCCCTCGGCGTGCTGCTGGCACTCGGCGCTCGCCGCAACCGTCGGAAATCGCGACCCGACCGGTAGGCCCCGCCATGAGGTTTCTACAACCTTGCCGCTGCCGCACGGGATCATAGAGAATCCATGGTTTGATGGGTCGCCGCAGTGACCCGTTTCTCCCAACTGGTACCCCTTTATGGACGCCAAGGAGACATCCATGATCAGCAGAAGTCCTTTGTCGACGGTCCTTCTCTATAACTTCGCGGGTTCTGTGCTGTTGACCGCAGCGTTGGTGTCCGGGTGCAATGGCTCGACTGTCAGCACCCCCATTTCCAAGGAGAGTGGCGGGACCACGACCGGCACAGGCGGGACCACAACCAGCGCGGGTGGGACCACAACCAGCGCGGGTGGGACCATGACCAGCGCAGGCGGGACCACGACCAGCTCGGGTGGAACCACGACCAGCGCCGGCGGGACCACGACCAGCGCCGGCGGGACCACGACCAACGCAGGCGGAAGCACGACCAGCGCCGGCGGAACGACGACCCGCTCGGGCGGAACCACGAGCGGCTCAGGCGGGACCACGACCAACGCAGGCGGAAGCACGACCAGCGCCGGCGGAAACACAACGGGCTCGGGCGGGGCCACGACCAATGCGGGCGGAAACACACCCAGTGCCGGCGGGACCACGACCGGCTCGGGCGGAAACACGACCCGTACTGGGGGCACGACGCCCGCTGGCGGGACCACGACCGGCTCGGGCGGCACAGCCGCTGGCGGGAACACAAGCACCACACCCGGCTGGGGTCCGCCCGTGACTGGCGGACCATCGGGCACGGGGACCACGGCGACGGTGACGGTGAACCCCAACACCACGGTGGGAGCGATCGGTGCCGATTACACCGGGTTCAGCTACGAGAAGACGCACGTCATGAATGGCTCGCTCACCGCCAACAATACGAACATGATCGCACTCTACAAGCTCCTTGGTTCTCCAATGATGCGGGTTGGGGCCAACGACGTCGAGGTTTGCAGTTGGGCCGGCACGGGAGCGGCACCGGCCCAGCCCAATGGACAGCCATTCAACACCAAGATCACGACCGGCGGAGTGGACCAGCTCTGCGGCTTTCTGGCCGCGACGGGAACCAAGGTCATCTATGGCGTCAACTACATTTTGGGGAACGTGACTGCCTCCGCGGCGGAGGCGGCCTACGTCATGAGTAAGTGTCCGTCGAGCATCGTCGCATTCGAGATCGGCAACGAGCCCGACAAGTCCCAGTATGGGGGCGGCTGGTCCACCCAAATAACGAAGTGGGAGTCGTTCGCGACCGCCATCCTCGCCACACCGGGTGCCCTGTTGGTTGGCCCGTCTTGCACCAGTACGGGAGCAGCATCGTTCGCTGCTCCCTTTGCCGACTCCGAGGGGCCGAAGCTTGGGAGCAAGCTCCTCATGCTGACGCAGCACTCCTACGTTGGCGGGGCCAATACGTCGGATTGCTCACAGGCCAACCTCCAAGTAACAACGTCCAAGCTCACCGGTATCTTCGACACGATCCAGGCCGCGGCGACAAAGGACAAGATCCCAAGCTGGCGCATGGACGAAAACAACACCTGCTCAGGTCACGGTCAGCAGGGCCTGAGCGACACGTTCATCTCGGCTCTCTGGGCGATCGACTACATGTTCGAGTCTGCCAAGCGCGGCGCGAGCGGTGTCAATTTTCACAACGGCGAGACTGGCATGGATGGAACGGTTCCGTTCTACTACGAGGCGATCAAGGAGCAGAATGGCGTCGTGGTGCAGGTACAACCGGAATACTACGGAATGCTTCTCTTCACCCAAGCCGGCACAGGCTCGATGGTTTCTACGACCGTCACCGGGAGCGCCCAAGATTTCACCGCGTGGGCCATCAAGTCGAACGGATTCACCAGTGTGGTGCTCAACAACAGGAGCGCCTCGATCGCGGTCAGCGCCACGGTGAACCTCGGAGCCGCGGTAGGTAGCGCGAGCGCGATCTATCTGCAGGGGACGGGCAGCCTGACGACAGCTGCAGGGAGCGTGACCCTCGCTGGTGCCAAGGTTTCTGTCGCCGGCGATTGGCCTCGCAGTGCACCCTACGTTCAGACGGTCTCGGGAAACAATGTTTCCGTATACGTCCCCGCCGCGAGCGCAGCGCTCGTTCGCGTCCAGTAGTAGGACGATTCTCCGGGATTTTTCCCGACATCTACGCGGGCGGCGGGGCTAGGTCACCCCGTGGCCACCCGGGGCGTCGCGCCGGGGTCCAATTGTCCAGCGCGCCCTCCTGGATCCAATCATGCACGGCTGGCCGACGAGGCTCCAGTCCGCGCGAAAATTCGTACTCATATCTCATGTCACCCTGCTGCACGGGCACATGTCAATTTCTGAATTTGAATGACATTTTTACCACACCGGCCCAATACGCTGATTGCTTGAGCTAACTGGCTTCAAGGAGCTACTGGATCCTTGGTGAAGAATTTCGGGGCTCGATGCCCTATGATGCCTGGCAACGTTTGATGTTTGCCAGCACTGAAAGGAATAGCGGGATGACAACTTTCCATCGCTCGGCAGGTTCTGTACTGATCGCCGCAGTGTTCATGTCCGGGTGCTACGGCTCGGGTGCCAGCACCTACGAGGGGGTGCCAACCGGATCGGGCGGAAATACGACCGGCGCCAGCGGCGGGACCACGACTGCCTCGGGCGGGACCACGACTGCCTCGGGCGGGACCACGGCCAGCGCAGGCGGAACCACATCCAGCGCCAGCGGCGGGACCTCGGGCGGGATCTCGACCAACTCAGGCGGGATCACGACCAGCGCAGGCGGGGCCGCAGCCGGTTCGGGCGGGACCTCGACGGGCTCGGGTGGAAACACGACCGGGACAGGCGGAAACACGACCCGATCGGGCGGAAGCACATCCACATCCGCGGGCGGAAACACGACCGCGGGCGGAAACACGACCGGTGGTGGCGGGACCACCGCCAGCTCGGGCGGGACCACGGCCCGCACTGGCGGAACCACGCCCGCAGGTGGAACGACCGCCGCGGGCGGAACTACGAGCGGCACGGGTGGCGCTGCGGCTGGCGGCTCTTCGGGAACGACGCCTGGATGGGCAACACCCGTGACGGGTGGTCCCACGGGCACGGGGACCACAGCCACGGTGACCGTGAACCCAAGCAGCACCGTCGGCACGATTGGTAACGATTTTGCCGGGTTCAGCTACGAAAAGTCGCACATTACGAATTGCTCATTCACCAGCAACAACGCCAGCATGATTGCGCTCTACAAGCTCCTCGGTTCTCCGATGATGCGGCTCGCGGCCAACGATGTCGACGTCTGCAGCTGGGGTGGCACGGGAACGGCACCTTCGCAGCCCTCGGGACAGCCATTCACGCACACCATCTTGACTGGACACGTCGACCAACTCTGCGGCTTTCTGGCCGCGACGGGGACCAAGATCATCTATGGCGTCAACTTCAAGCTGGGAAACGTGCCTGCCTCGGCAGCGGAGGCTGCCTATGTCATGGGCAAGTGCCCATCGAGCATCCACTCATTCGAGATCGGCAACGAGATCGACAAATATGGAAGCTGGTCCGCCCAAACAACGCAGTACGAATCGTTCGCGACCGCCATTCTCGCCGCGCCGGGCGCTTTGTTGGCTGGCCCGGGTTCCACCGGTGGATCCTACTCATCGTTCAGTGTCCCGTTTGCGGCATCTGAGACGGCGAAGTGGGGCACCAAGTTGACTCTTCTGACGCAACACTACTACGTTGCCTCATCCAGTTCGACGAGCGCGACAGCAGCCAATCTCCAGACCGTAGCGTCCAACTTCGTCAGCCTCTGTACGACGATGAACACTGCAGCCAAGACCAACAAGACTCCAAATGCCTACCGCGTAGGGGAAACGAACACCTTCTCCGGTCACGGTCAGTCGGGCGTAAGCAATACGCTTATTTCGGGTCTCTGGGCGATCGATATCATGTTCACGATTGCCAAGAATGGCGGCAGCGGAGTCAATTTCCACAACGGCGAAACAGGAATGGATGGAACTGTGCCCTTCTACTATTCGGCGATCAAGGAGACCAATGGCGTCGTGGTGGAGGTAGAGCCGGAATACTACGGCATGCTCCTCTTCACCCAAGCCGGCACCGGCTCGATGGTCGCCACGACCGTCACCACGAACGCCCAGTATTTCACCGCGTGGGCCATCAAGGCGAACGGATTCACAGGCGTGGTGCTTAACAACAAGGACGCCGCGAGTGGGGTCAACGCCACGGTGGATCTCGGAGCCGCGGTGAGCAGCGCGAGCGCAATCTATCTGCAGGGGACGCCTACCGGCTCACTGACGGTACCGGCCACGGGCGTGACCCTTGCGGGCGCCACGATCACGCCGGCGGGCGTGTGGAGCCGCAATGCACCCTATGTTCAGACGACATCGGGCAATACCGTTTCCGTGTACATCCCACCTGCGAGCGCTGCGCTCGTCCGCGTCCTCCCGTAGAGCGAGGAACGTCGGCCTCCGCGATTGGCGCGACGTCACTGGGCCAGGGCGGCGGTGGCGACCATGAACCAGGCGGAGTGCGGGATCCACTGCTCGACCGAGCGCCAATCGTCGCCGCAGGTGCTATAGGGTGTCATGCCATTCCACTGGATGCCGCTGCCGTCGGCATTGCTGCCGGTGATGCCATTGGCGATCCCGCCGACGAGGGTTCCGGCCTGTGGCTTGGAAGCACAGTAGGGCGGCGGATTGTTTCTACCGGATCCATTCAAGAAGCAAATGTCGTAGGGGTTGTTGCCAAGGATCCAGTCGATCTGGTTGCCCGCAAAGCGCAGCAGATCAAGGTACTGCGTTCCTGTCGTTCCCAAGACTTTCGCCCCCATCAGCGCCGCCGCGGCCAACGAGGCGAGCCGCGCGTTCTCGCCCTGCCACCAATAGCCGGACTCGTTGTCGTGCGGGATGAAGAAGCTGGCTGTTCCCGCGGCGATATGTTGCCGGGCATAGCCGAAGGGATTGGCGACCGCGCTCGTCACGCCCAGCAGGTAGTCGAGATGTTTCTGAATCGCCTGCTTGGCTAGGGTGCGATTGCTCGCATCGGTTTCGACCTGCACGTAGCGCGCAAGCGCCACCGTGGGCAACCCAGCGTCGGATGCGTGCCAGAAGGGCCGAGACGCACCGTCGGCGATGAAGTAGCCTTCCGCGCCCAACCGTCCGATCAGCGAAGTGGCACGCGCGCGGGCCGCCTGAAGATAGGTCGCGTCTTGCGTGGTTGCGAAAAGTTCGCTGGCCGCGAGCAGTCCGGTGTAGTCGTCGATGACGTTTTCCTTGCCGTCGTCGCAGTACTTGACGCCATTGGTGTTCAAGTAATCGAAGGCGCTCTTGGCGCCGGCCAAGTACTGTGCGCTCGTGAAGGCGCCGTCGGCCTTCCAGCGAGCCGCGCGCGCCAAGGCCGCTATGCTCATGCCGCCGCCTTCGCGCAGCGCAGACTGGAAGTCTGCGGTCATGTCTCCGTATTGTCCTTCAAAAGCACAGATCTGACGCGCACCAACATTCCCCGACCAGCCATCGAAGACATTGATGTAGAAATAGCCCATTGGATCGAGCACTCGGAGCAGATAGTCCGCGCCCCACAGTGCCTCGGCCTGGAGCGCCGCCGCCGAGCCGCTGGCCGCGAGCGCTGTTCCACCTTGATCGTAGACCCAGGCCAGCGCCCAAGCGACCAGAGGGATTTGCTGCGGGTTCATGAAGTTGGCGTAGCTCAGATGGCTGAGGTACTTCGAAATGTCGCCCGAGGCATCGTACCAGCCACCGCGCACATCGGCCCGCGCGCTGCTGCCGAAGAATGGGATGCTGGCGTCGGCGGCCCACACATCGGCGTCGTCGGCCCGCGAGGACTTGAAGTATCCGAGCACGCTGGCGAAGGTTGCAGCGAAAAGGTGACTGTCGCTGATCTCAAATGGGTCCGAGATTGCGTTGCCAACTTGCAGGCGATAGCTTCCTGGCCGAGTCAGCTCGGTGAAGTCGACGGCATAGTAAGAATTGCTGCTGCCCCAAGCGCTGAAAGCGATGGCGCTAAGCGAACCGCACCAAACCGCGGTGTGATCGGAACCCACGATGTAGTAGGGGCCGAGGCCGTCGGCTCCTTCGACCACCACATGCTTGGGGCCCATGGTGTCGAAACCCAAGTGGTTGAGATGGAACAATGGCGCGGCAGCGGCCGATCCCGACGAAGCAGACAATTCGATCCAGTCCAAGTTGATGATGCCCGCCGTGGAGCCGGCCGCGACGAGATAGAGGGTGTGGCTACCCGTCGCGGCACTGAGCGAAACCGTGGCGTCTTTCCACGTGGCCCAGCTTCCGGTGGAGACGGGCGTGAGCGTCCCGAGCAACTGGCCGGTGATGCCATCCAGCCGGACTTCGATGGTGCCGCCATCCACGCCCTTGGCGTAGTGAAGAGTAACGGTGTTGACGCCGTCCATCGCAATCGCCGAATACCAGAGTGCGTCCCCACCTTCGATGAACCCGACGTCTGTGCCGTTGTTCTCGGTCTGGGTGCCTTGTTGTCCGCCCGCGGTGCCCTTGCAGGATCCCGTGGTCGGGCCAAAAGCACATTCGGCCTCGATGTGTTGGGTGGGCACGGCCAGGGGCGGGGTGTCGCAAGTCATGACGTGATTCACAACCAGCGGGCTCGGGACGGAGGCATCAGCGGCGGCGGCGTCGTCAGGACCGCCGCCAGATTTGCCGCCGTTGCCACCGCTGGCGAGGCTGCCACCAGCACCGACGCTGCTGGTTCCGCCGGTCTCCGCCAATCCGCCGCTGGCTTGCGTGCCGCCACTGCTTTCGCCGCCGCCGCCCGAGCCCGAGCCGCCGTTTCCACCGGCCGTACTTGGTAGGACACCACCGTCGGGCACGCCGTTGTCGACCGGCCGGCAGGCGAGGAGCAGAAGGCCGGCACCTAACGTGAGGGCGACACGGAATCGGAAGCAGTCCGGGGACTGTGACATCGTTAACCTTCTCGATGGAGCGCACTTGGCGAAGACCGCATGCTGACGCAATCACCTCGGCCCACGCAACTGCTATGTGACACCTCTGAAAGAGGATTCGGGAAAAGAGAACACCACAAACTTGAAAGCGAAGGGGCGAGCTAGCGCACGCATCTCACATTGGCGGTGGGGAAAAAAGCCTTGGCAACACAGTAGTCGATTCGTTGCCCACCCACTGGCTCGGGCTCTTGCATTGGTTTCCGCCACTACGCCACATGGCGACGTACTCGTAAATCAATTGCCTCGATCTTGTTGCTCATATCTTCCCTTGAGATTACGATAGGCGCCAACAGACAGACCCCCAGGAGAAAAGATGCCCCAAACCGATCCAAACATCACTGAAATGGTCGAAACCTTCGCCTCTCGCATCACGGCTGCCGTGGAAGCGTCCATAGCCCAGCGGATTCAGGCCGCGATTGCCGATGCCTTCGGCGCATCGCCAAAGCGCGGCCCAGGACGGCCGCCGAAGCCGACAGCGGCTGCTGCGGCGCCTGCGGCGGCGAAAAAATCCCGGCCCAAGCAACTATGCCCAGTACCCGGTTGCAAGAACGTGGCGGCGCCGGTTTTCGGCATGGTCTGCAGCAACCACAGGAACGTGGCCAAGTCCAAGATCAAGAAGTACCGACTGGAGCGAAAGGGCAAGACCACAGTGGCGGTAGTGGCAAAGCCGGCACCGGCGAAGAAAGCAAAGAAGGCGTCGCCCAAGGTCGCTCGGGCGCGCAAGCTTCAAGGAAAGTATCTGGGAGCGATGAGAGCCCTCACGGGCGACGATCGCGCCAAGGTGAAGGCCGTGGCAAAGGACAAAGGCGTAGCCGAGGCCGTGAAGCTGGCGATGACGCTGAAGAAGCCCAAGGCATAGATCAGCACCGACGAGTGGATGAGGTCGGTCATGGTGCGTCCCGCACCAACAACAGACCGACCCTCCACTATCTCGGCGGGTGAACGAAGGGGGCAGCTACGCGACAGCGTCCTTGGCCGCCTTGACGGGGCGTCCTTTCACCACCTTGCGAGCAGGCTTGGCCTTGAAGACTGTCTCTAGGCCGGTGAAGGGGTTGATACCCTTGCGTGCCTTGGTGGCGGGCTTCTTCACCACGATCATGCGCACGAGTCCGGGAACAACAAAGAGACCATTCTTCTTCAGCTCGGCATGACCGATGCTGGCCATGGCCTCGAGGATGCCCTTGACGTCCTTGCGAGTGAGGTTCGTGGCGTGTTTGTCGACGAGGATCTGAATCAGAGCGGACTTTGAAAGAGGACCTTTAGCCATTGTGTCTCCTTGGGTTTGGCACCGAATGCTCCCTGCGGCGGGGAATGACCAGAAAACTCTGGTCGCGGCAGGAACAGCGGTGGATGGCAGACCGTAGCCGATTTCTGGGGCATGGTGCGATGAAATTCGCGAAAAAACGCTTGCCTTGGTGACCGGTCCGATCCGGTTCACATGATTCCATCGTCGCCACCGTGGCCGCCGGCACCTCCAGTCCCCCCCGCCCCACTGCTTCTTTTCGCGCCGACGATCGCCGAACTTCCGCCTTCGTAGACGTTGCCCGCCACCAGGGTATTCACCGTGCCTGGAAGCAGGGCAATGGATTGACGTGTGGAAAGACGGCTTTGATCTTGGGTCCAAGGAAAGCCAGCGTCTGGGCGTAGTACGCCTGGGCGTAGAAACACGAATTGTAGGGTTCCCAGAAATACGGTTCATTCTGGAAACTGAGCCCGAAGACTTCCACGCCGATATCCTTGTAGAGTTGCAGGCCTGCGACTAGCCAGTTCGCGAAATCGTCCCACGAATTCTTGCATAGGGTGTTGCCGTTCTTGGTGCTCTGGGGAGCAGTCCCTTCGATGGGCATGAAGGAGCCTTCCTTCGGAGCCTTGCACTTCATGGCCGATGGCGGAGACCACACGCTCAGAATCACCTTCGAGCGACTGGACGACGGCCAGAGTTCGAGGCAGAAACAGGCATGCTATCGGTGTTCGCCTATGCAACCGGGAGACAGGCCTACTTCGACCTCTTCATGGCCTCGTGCCAGCGATTTGCCATTGAACCCACTCTTCTCGGCTGGGGAAAGCCCTGGATCGGGTTCGGCCGCAAGACCACCGATATCCGGCGCGCCATCCACGACTTGCCCGGCGATGCCATCGTCTTGTCCGTGGATCCCTTCGACGTGGTTTTTCTGGCCAACCCAGCTGAACTGGAGGAACGCTATCGCCCGTACCACGGCAAGTACGTCTGCGGCTCGCTCAAGCTGGGACGGGGACTGGCTGCTGTCTACAACACCGAGTTCAACAAAAGCGGCAAGGCGATACCGCACACCGAATTTGGCTACGACCACCTGAACACCGGGACTTGGATGGCCAACGCCGACTGCGCGCGCTCGGTCATCGATCGACTGGTGGAACAGGAGAAGATGACTGACAAGACTATGGACCAAGAGCTCCTAACCAGCATGTACATTCGCGGGGACGCCGAGGTGGCGCTCGACTGGCGTTGCGACCTTTTCCACAACCTGCTCTTCAAGGACTTCCTGACGAGAAGGCCCAACCTGGCCGACATCGAATTTTCGGAGGGTCGCGTGTTCAACCGTGCCACGAAAACCCGGCCTTGCCTGCTCCATGCCTCGGGCAATGCTCGCATGGAAACCATCGCCCGATCCTTGGGCTATCCGGCCGAGGTAGCTCGCCCCGCCAGTTCCCAGAAGAATTTCACACGCAAGGCGATTTTCCACGTCCAGCAGCTCGCCGCGCGTCTCGTAGGGAGGTAGTCGATGTCGCCAGCGATCCCATTCAATCAACCCACCCGCACCGGCCGCGAGCCCGCGCATGTGCGCACGTTGCTCGAAGGAGAAAAGTCGTTGCAAGAGGGAGAGTACGCCCGTCGGTGCACGACCTGGCTTACGCAGCGGCTGAGCGGCAGCAAGGCCTTTCTGACCACCTCGTGTACCCACGCCCTGGAAATGTCGGCGTTGCTCGCCGGGATCGAGCCGGGAGACGAGGTCATTCTGCCGTCGTTCGCATTCACGTCCACGGCCAATGCCTTCGCCCTGCGCGGGGCCGCGCTGCGCTTCGTGGACATTCGCCCGGACACGCTGAACTTGGACGAGCGCCTAGTGGCCCAGGCCATCACGCCGCGGACCAAAGCCATCTGCGCCTTGCACTATGCCGGAATCGCCTGCGCCATGGACGCGCTGACCGAAATCGCGGCGGCGCACAAGCTTTTGCTGATCGAGGACGCTGCCCACGCCATTCTCTGCACCTACAAGGGGCGGGCGCTGGGCAGCCTGGGAACGTTCGGCTGCTTCAGCTTTCACGAGACCAAGAACCTGCACTGTGGGGAGGGAGGCGCGCTGCTCGTCAATCAGGCCAGCTATAGCGAGCGCGCCGAATTCATCCGCGACAAGGGAACCAACCGCGGACGCTTCATCCGCGGACAGGTCGACAAGTACACCTGGGTGGATCTGGGCTCGTCCTACACCCCCAGCGAGCTTTGCGCCGCGTTCCTTTGGGGTCAGCTGGAGGGCAGCGATGAGGTCCTGGCGGATCGGCTCGCTAGCTGGCGACGCTACCGTGACGGTTTGCGCGGGCTGATCCGCCGCGAGCGCCTTGAACTTCCGGTCGTGCCCCCGGAATGCGAGCACAATGGGCATCTCTTCTATGTGAAGACGGCCAACCCGGACGAACGCAACCGACTGCTCGCATTCCTGGCCGAGCGGGGCACCGCCGCGACTTTCCACTATATCCCGCTCCACAGCACGGATGCGGGGCGCCGATACGGACGTTTCGTGGGCGAAGACCGCTACACCACCCGCGAGAGCCAGCGCCTGCTGCGACTGCCTCTGTGGCACGCCATCGGTCCCGAGCGCGTCGACCGCGTACTGTCCCAGATCGAGGATTTCTATCGGGGCTAAACGCCCAACTCTGAACGTACACACGCCGTGCATCCTGCCCTTGCCGGTGGTATGACGGCGCCCCCATGCGACCTTGGCAAGTCCTGGACAGCGTGAACACGAAGGAAGGCGTCCTCGAACTGCGACGCCGGGGCGAGCGCGACTTCCTGATGATGATCGGCGGCCGTGTGCTGATGACCAGCCAGCACCATCGCTCCGAGGATGTCCTGGCGGAAGTTGCCTGCGTCGCTCTCGGCAAGAAGGGCCGGCCGCGCGTTTTGCTCGGCGGCCTCGGCATGGGCTACACCTTGCGTGCCGCCCTCGATCAGCTTCCAACCAAAGCGGCGGTCACCGTGGTCGACCTCAACCGGAAGGTCGTCGATTGGAACCGCGGTCCACTCGGCCCCCTCGCCCGCTTCCCCATCGCGGACGAGCGCGTGGCAGTGGTTGTGGACGACGTGGCGCGGGTCATCGCCAGATCTCGGCCCGGTTGCTACGACGCCATCCTCCTCGATCTCTATGAAGGGCCACGCAGTGCCGTGAATCGCGACTGGCATCCCCTCTACGGGAGCGATGCCATCCAGCGAACGCGATCTGCGCTTGGCCCCGACGGTATCTTCGCGGTTTGGTCCGAGGAAGCCGATCCGCCCTTTGAAGAGCGGCTGAAGAAGAACGCGTTCACGGTCAAGCGCCACAAGAGCGGAAAAGGCGGACGCATCCACGTCGTCTACCTTGCCCAAGCGTCTGAGCCGCGATGACGCCGTTAAGGACGGCAATCGACGGCTTGCATTCGCGTAGGCGAGACGCCAGAATGCGTCGCATTGGAGCTGGGCTCTAACCATCGGTGTTTATCATGCAAGCGCGATTGTTGATTGTTGTCAGTGCCGCTTTGTACGCCGCCGTCGTCACCTCGCCAGCGAGCGCGAAGAAGGGCTCGGGAGGCAGCCAGGGCGGCGCTCGCGGCTCTGTGTTCAAGGTCGATGTGGACAAGTCCCACGCGCTCGACGAACACCAGATGGTGATCCGCATGTCGCGGCCACCGGGAAAGATTCAGCTCACCGTCAAGACCGAGGAAGGCGCGATCATCGCCGACCTCCAGCAGGACTTCACCGGCAGGTCGGCGGGTGCGCCGCTGACCGTGAAATGGGATCAGGCGCGCGAGCAACCGGTCGGATCCATCCAGCTCAGGATGTACGATCGAGATGAGCACTACATCGACCAAGAGTACTCTGCATGGTTCGTCCCCATCCCGCACGAAGAGGTCAATTTCCGCACCGATTCGTCCGACATCGACGCCTCGGAAGTACCCAAGCTCGATGCGGCGTTCGCGAAGGTGCAAGAGGTTCTGTCGAAGGACAAGGCGCGCGAGCATAAGAACCTCACCCTGTACGTGATCGGCCATACCGATACCGTCGGCAACGCGGGCTACAACCTCAAGCTGTCGCTGGCGCGCGCGCAGTCGCTGGCGCGCTGGTTCCGCCAGCGCGGCGTGCGCATCCCCATCGCGTACGAGGGATTCGGCGAAACCGCGCTGCTGGTGCAGACCCCTGATCAAACCGACGAGCCACGCAACCGCCGCGCCGACTACATCATCGCGGACGATGCGCCCCCGATGAAGGGCACCGGCGGCTTCAAGCCGAGCTGGAGGCGCATCAACTGATTCGGTTGTCCTACGCCGTGACTTGGTAACCGGGCCTTGAAGCGGCCGGCACGCCGCCAATCTTCTGAGCAACCGCCCGGCGCCGCCACCACAAAAGCGCTACTGGCAGCACGATCACGGCGGCGCTGAGGCAGAAGATCTCGCCAAGAATCGCCATGGCGCCAAACCCCCGCAAGGCCTGACTGCTCGCCGCCAGCAAGGATCCGTAGCCCACGATCGTCGTCCACGAACAAAGAACGACCGCGGCGCCCGTGGTGGCTACCGCGGTGGCGATGTGTTTCTCTCGGTCCAAACGGGCCACCATATTCAGGGCGTATTCGGCGCCGATGCCAAGGGTAATCGGGATGGCGATGAAGTTCAGGAACGTCACGCGCACGCCCAGGAGGCCAGCCGTGCCGATCATCCACACCACGCCCAGCACCACGGACGCGACCACCCGCAAGGCGGATTTCGTCGGCCGCACGACCAGCAGAACCAAGACCAGCAATCCGGCAAAGGCAAGGCCCGTGGCCAAGGGGCCATCTCTCAGAATGGACCTGAGCATCGCACCCAGAACCATGGGCTGGCCCGAACTGTCGAGCGTCGAGCCGTCCGCCAGACGAAGGTGTTGCAGAACACCGGCAATGCGCAGAAGTTCTTTGCCGTCCCACATGGTGATGCGCTCGTCGTGGTAGGCGAGCACCACCCGTCCGATAGTCCCGTCGGTCTCGGTGAAGGGATAGCGAACGAGAGCGGGCAGATCCTCGGCGCGCAGTTCACGCAAGTTCTCGGGCGGATAGAGCGCCTCGAGTTCGTGCCGCTGCGCTTCGGACAGCAAGGCCATGGCAGGGTCGCGCAGTAGACCGCGGATTTCAGCCAGAACCTTCAGCTTTTCTTGTTGTGCCTGGTGCGTCCCAGGCAGGACATCGTAGATGGTCACGACGTGACCGATGCGCGGACTGTCTTTAACGTCCTGTTGGCGAATGGCGGGCGGAATCAGCGGAACCTGCTCGATTCTGTCGGCTAGAAGCGGAACCGGGCTGTACCAGTGCCCAAAGGTGCCAAGCAAGTTACCGTCGGCAGCCTGCCGTTCGGATGTGGCGCCGGTGTCGGCGCGCAGCCGGCGAAAATCGTACTCGAACGGATCGTGAAGAAAGTGGCCAAAGCCAACGGCAGCCACCAGGGTCACGAGCAAGGTGGCAACGGCCAGAGGAGCAAAGCGGCGATTGATGAAGTTGCCAAGAAAGCGAAGATTGAAGGGGGCGACCATGCGCTGCCGGAACTTCGCGTCCATGAGGCGCAGCAGCGCGGGCAGTACCGTGAAAGCCGCCAGCCAGCAGCAGAGACTTCCCACCGCGCCCATCATGCCAAAGTGGGAAAATCCGCGGAAACTGGTGAGCGCCAACGACGCATAGGCGACGGCCGCTGCCAAAGCGGCGACCAAGGTGCTCTTCCAGATGCCGCTCACGGTCTGGTGCAGGCGAGCATCGACGGACGCGGTCGCTGCTCGCGACAATTCCTGGTAGCGAGCCAGAAAGACGATGCCGTGGTTGATGCCATTGCCGAGAATGATCGAGCCTAGGAAAGCGGTCGACGAATTCAGGTACCCCGCGACGATTTTCTCGGCGGCAAAAGCCAGCACGGTGCCCAGGGCCGCGGGAACCACCACGAGAGGGATGGCCCAAATGGATCGGAAGAACAAGGCAATGGACAAACCGATGACGAGCACACAGATCGCGGTGACAACGACCACGTCCTGCTCCACCGCGCGGCGACTTTCGAGAGCGATCATTACCGGTCCCGTGAGCGTCACGCGCATGTCGCGATGAAATCCTTGGGGCGGATGGCTGCTCACAAAGGCCTGCACGGCCTGGACAAGCTGTTCGCCCGCGCGCTCTTGAAATACGCCGCCTGAATCCGACGGCAGCGCAATGACCCAGGCGAAATCGTCGCGCGCGAAAGTACCGTCGGGGAATCGCTCTTCCAGCGGGCTCGGGTGGCGCCGTTGCTTGAGCGCATCGGTCAAGGATGCTGGCTCGGCGTCGTCGTCCAGATCGAGCGCTAGTGGGTTCTTGCGCGAAAGAATCTTGGAGCGCAGCTTGTCTCGCCCCTCGATGAGATCGTCGAGCGATGTGTAGAGCCAGGCGTTGCGCTGGATGAACTCGCGCACCTCGCCCATCTCGTGAGCTGCCAGGGCGCATACCTGCGGCGGCAGACTGCGCAGATACTGGCTAAGCGCGGCGGCGTAGCGCAGGTTGGCCGCCCGATCCGGCGACTTGATGGCGACCATCAAGGGTCCAAGCTCGTGCATGCGCTTGGCGTTTTCCCGCAAAGTCGCCACGGCCGGATCGCTGCTGGGCAGAAGTTCGGCGAACGAGGTCCGCAGCTCGAGACGGGAAGCCACAACCGTTGCACCCACCCCGACCAACGTGGCGACCGTGAGAACCAACCATGCGCGTTTGAGTGAAGGAGTCATCAGCGCCGGGTAGAGCAAACGAGATGCCAGCCCCCAAAATGGAGGAGCTGGTGCTTGCGGCCCCGCGCTTTGTGGAGCTCAAAAGCCCGGCTTCTGCCGACCCCAGTGCCGCAGGTGTCAGAAATCCGGTGAAAAGTCGACACGCGACGATGGACGCGGCGATCGGTCACAGCGTCAGCTGGTAGGCCGCGTAGCTTTGGAAAAGATTGTCGCCCACAATGCTTCGCCCGGCCGAGAACAGCAGGTGGTGGTGCTCGCTGAGATCGAGGACCAGACCTGCGTTGAACCCGAGATTCGCATTGCCACCGATCTGGTTGGGCGTGATGTAAAAGACCTCGGCACCGACGGTTGCGAAGCCCGAGAGACGTCGCTGGGCCTGCCAGCCCACGTACCAGTAGTTGCGGTTTCCGACGCCTGGGTTCACCCACAAGCCGCCCCCGCCATAGGTAGTCCACGGTCCGAAGGACTTCTGTATCCAAAGAGGGATGAAGCCGTGTACACGTCCCGTTCCCAGCTGGCGGCCCGCATCGCCAGTGGGAAGTTCGAGCATCGGGTAGAGGCCCATCATCGGCAGTCGATCGCCTTCGTTGACGAAGCGAATCTTCGTGCCGATCTCGGTGTCGCCCACCCCATAGGAGGTAGGCCCACCGCTCGGCCGTGCGTAGGTCAGCTGGCCCAGCACATGAAGCTGGAGTCCGGGCAAAGCCCCATAGTTGAGTTCGGTCAGCGGAGCGGCCCCGGTCGCGAAACCGCGCGTGATGAAGTGCTGGGTCCCAAGATAGAACTCCCAATGGCCGGGCTCGACAGGTTCAGGATCATCCGTCAGGTAGGGCGGACCCGCGTGCCCAGCAGTGGGTCCAAGCAGAATGGCCGCGGCGAGAACAAGAACGAACCGCGACCTCGACGAACGCATCGATCATCAGCCTGTCCGCCCAAGCCGCCATGTTCAAGGTACACTTGGGCAAATCGGCGCAAGGCTTGGGGGATGCCTACTTCGTGAAAGAAGGTAGAATCCGACCGCGCCTTCGTCGAATGCGCCAGCCAAGTGAAAGGAGAGTGGTTTCATGTCCAAGATCCTGCAGTTCGCTGTTTCCATCGTCACCGCGGGGTTACTCGTGTTTGTACCTTCCCATGCGTCGGCTCAGCTCGATTTGCCGCGCCCCAGCCCTTCGGCCAAGGTGACCCAGGTCATCGGGCTCACCGAGATCACGGTCGACTACAGCAGTCCAGCCGTGAAGGGGCGTCCCATCTGGGGCGCGCTCGTGCCCTACGATCAGATGTGGCGAACGGGGGCCAACCAGGCCACGAAGATCACCTTCAGTCGCGACGTCACCTTCGGCGACAAACCGGTGCCCGCCGGAACCTACGCGCTTTTCACCATCCCATCCAAGGGCGCATGGACAGTGATCCTGAACAAGAAAGCCGATCAATCCGGCACCGCGCGCGACTACAAAGCCGATCTCGACCTCGTTCGTTTCCAGGCCCATCCCAAGCCTGCCCCGCACCGCGAGCGCATGACCTTCCTGTTTACGGACTTCACCGACGACAAGGGCACGCTCGATCTGGAATGGGACAAGTTGCGCGTCTCGATTCCCATTAGGGTGGACACCGAAGAGCAAGCGCTGGCCAATATTACCAAGGGCATCGACGGCGCCTGGCGGACCTACGCCAACGCCGCCCGCTACCTCGGCGAAACCAAGAAAGACTACGACACCGGCCTCAAATACATCGACCAATCGCTCGGCCTAAAAGAGGACTGGTTCAATCTGTGGATCAAAGCCACGCTCCTGGCCGGCAAGGGCAAGACCAAGGAAGCCATCGCTGTGGGCGAGAAGGCCTATACGCTTGGACAAAAAGCCGACTTCTTTTTCCTGGAGCCGGAGATCAAGAAGACGCTAGCCGAGTGGAAGAAGAAGGGCTGAGCAGCAAGAAGATCCTTCTTCAGCAGCCTCGTCGGTGTGGGTGTACACTGGCGCGGCATGGCCCCTGGCACATCCGTCCATCGAGGAGCCCAGTTCATCCGCCAATGGCGACTACTGCGTGCGCTAGAGGGCGCGAAGCGGGGCATGACCGCCGCCCAGCTCAAGGATGCCATCGAGGAAACGCAATCCACGCGCACCCTCTACCGCGATCTCGAAGTCCTTGAGCAATCAGGCTTTCCCCTGACCAATGAAGGCGGGCGCTGGCGACTGCTTGAGACCAGCGAGAGTTCATGGGCCATTCCCGTGAATCCCACCGAAGTCGTGGCCCTGATGCTGACCGAGGATCTGCTGGCCCCCGTCGAAGGTAGTTGGCTGGCCGAGCCCCTGGCCAACCTGCGCGCGCGTCTTTCGGCCACCCTGACCCCGACCGGCCGCCGCTACTGCGCCGAGCTTCGCAAGGCCAACGTCGCCACGGTGTTTGGCAGCGGCCACTACGGCGAAAAGCGCGCCGAGCTGGAGTCCATCCACGAAGCCATCGAAAAGCAGCACCGCGTGCGCATCACCTACGCCACCCCCGGCAAGCGCCCCGAAGAGCGCACCATCGATCCCTACTGCACCTGGTTCGCCGCCGGCCGCGTCTACGTCGTCGCCTACTGCCACAAAGCCGAAGACACCCGCACCTTCGCCGTCCAGCGCATCAGTCACGCCCACGTCCTGGACGAATCCTTCGAGCCCGATCCCACCTTCGATCCCGCAGCCTTCACCCGCAAAGGCTTCGGCGTCTACCACGGCCCCGTCTACCGCGTGACCATCGACTTCTCCCCGCGCATCGCCCACCTGATCCGCGAACGCCGCTTCCACGTCAGCCAACAAGTGACCGAAGTTGGCAGCGGCGTGCGCCTCAAAATGGAAGCCGCCGGCCTCCCCGAAATCGCCGCCTGGGTAGCCGGCTTCGGCGGCGATGCGCGCGTGGTGGCGCCGAAGGAATTGGTGGAAGCGGTGAAGGCGCTGCACCGGCGCGGCCTGGAGGTCGCCGAGACAGCCAGGGACGTGACCTCGGATGACACGGGGTCGTTGTAGCTTGGGGGAAAAGACCTGATGAAGAAGCGAACGGCCCAAACGAGCACCCGAACCAAGGCCACGGCGAATCCACCTCAGGATGCCCGGATGGTCCGCGGTCGCTCGCGCGAGGAGGCACTGTTCCCAGTGGCCCCGATGCGATCGGATCTTCCCAAGGACTACGCCGCGGCTCTAGCCGAAATCAAAGACCGCGTTCGGCAAGAACGCCTGCGTGTCGTTCTGGCCGCGAATTCGGCCATGGTCTTACTTTATTGGGACATCGGACGGGTGATTCTGGATCGACAGGCACGCGAGGGCTGGGGCGCGCGAGTCATCGATCGTCTGGCCGAGGATCTGCAAGCCGCGTTCCCCGAGATGCGAGGACTTTCCCCGCGAAATTTGAAGTATATGCGAGCTTTCGCAGGCGCGTGGCCCGACCCGCGAATTGTGCAGCGGACCGTTGCACAATTGCCCTGGCGCCAGAACATCACCCTGCTTGAGCGGCCGCTTCCACGTCAGCCAGCAAGTGACCGAGGTTGGAAATGGAGTTCGCCTCAAAATGGAAGCCGCGGGTCTGCCCGAGATCGCGGCCTGGGTCGCGGGATTTGGCGGGGATGCGCGGACGGTGGCGCCCAAGGAATTGGTGGATGCGGTGAAGGCGCTGCATCGGCGCGGGTTGGAGGTCGCCGAGACAGGCAGGGACGTGACCTCGGATGACACACCACCAAGCTAGATTAGGAGCCCAGCGATGATGATCGACCTTTGGTTTCCTGTGACCGGACAAACGTTGCCTTCTGACCACGGCTACCCGATGTACGGGGCCTTGTGCCGGGTGGTGCCAGAATTGCACGAGGCCACTGATTGGGGTCTCCACACCCTGCGAGGCCGCCCGATGGGTCCTGGCATCATCGGATTGCCGCCAGGCTCACGGCTTGGGCTCCGACTGGACACGGATCGCATTCCGCTCGCGCTGCGACTCGCAGGCCGCAGACTGGATGTTCGCCTTCACTCGGTGACCCTCGGGCCGCCAACCGTCATCCCAATGGAACCCAGTCCGGCCTTGTCCGCCCGAATCGTCACCATCAAATCTTTCATGGAGCCCGAGCCGTTCGCGGAAGCAGTCCGCAGACAACTGGTCGAGATCGACGCGAGCCTAGCGACAGCCAAAGTCACCCTTGGCGCTCGCAAGATCATCACCATTGATGGTCGTCGCGTGGTCGGATTTTCCGTTCGAATTTCAAACCTATCGAACGATGCCTCGATGCTAATTCAAGCACAAGGAATCGGCGGAAGACGGAAGATGGGTTGCGGGGTGTTCCGAAAGTCGGAACGTGACCTGGCGCCGGATACGCGCCCCCCGCGCGAGACCGCCGAATAGGCGGACTCAAGGTCCAAAGACGATGCCATTCGTGAACGGTTCACTGCTAGCCAAGAGCCCCCGGGGCAAGACGCCGCTGACGTTGTTCCAGCACTTGCAGGACACGGAGCAGGCTGCGTCAGAGATCTTCCGGGCCGGAACACGTTGGTCGCAATCCTATCTGCGCTTCTTTCGTCTGGTAGCCGACGATCACCCCCGCTTTCTGCTGAATCTTCGGGTCGCGGCGCTCTTCCACGACATCGGCAAGGCGAACGAGGACTTTCAGTCGGCCATGCTAGCCAGTGGCTTCAAGGCCCAGTCTTTGCGACATGAGCACCTGAGCGCCCTCTTGCTTTGCGAACCCGCGATGCGGGCTTGGCTTGGCGGTGCCCCTGGCGTTGATGTTGACGTGGTGACCGCGGCCGTCTTGAGCCATCACCTCAAGGCTGGCGAAGACGGTGATTGGATGGTGCTGAATCCCAAACACGCCCCGCCGACCAGGCTCTTCTTTGACGACCAACAGGTTTGCACGGCTCTGGCTCGCATAGCAGACGTTGCGGCTATCCCTACCTTCCAGGGCATCGTCCCCGCAGAACGATACGAAGACGCAGCCTGGAAGACCGCATTCGACGCCCTTTTCAGAAACGCACACCTTTTCGGAAGGGCAACAAGGAAGGACCCAGAACGCCTGAAGCTCTCGCTGGCGGTGAAGGCAGGCCTCATCGTCAGCGATTCCGTATCGTCGGGAATCGTGCGCGAAGGTCTATCAATCAAGACGTGGATTGACGACGTTGCCCACGCACCTGCCCTCGGCCCCGACGAAATCCGGCAAAGCGTCCTTGACCCTCGGATCGCCGAAATCAAGAAGTCACGGTCATTCGAATGGCACTCGTTTCAGCAAGGCGCTGCGACCGTGGGGCGTAGGGGACTGTTACTTGCGGCGTGTGGTGCCGGGAAGACCCTTGCCGCCTGGCGCTGGGCCGAAGCCATCAGCAAAACGGAACAAATCGCGCGGGTCATCTTCCTCTATCCCACGCGAGGCACGGCGACGGAGGGCTTTCGGGACTATGTCGCCCACGCTCCTGAAGGCGAAGCCGCGCTGGTGCATGGAACCTCGGCCTATGAGTTAAGCCAAATGATGGCGAACCCGCCCGAGTCCCTCCGTGGGAAGCAGATCGACGAATCCGAAGCACGGCTCTACGCCCTTGGCCTTTGGAACAAGCGCTTCTTTTCCGCAACGGTCGACCAGTTCTTGGGATTCATGGAGCACGGCTACAAGGGTATGTGCCTGCTCCCCGCACTGGCGGACGCCGCAGTGGTTTTCGATGAGATCCACAGCTACGACCGCGAGCTGTGGAATGCCCTGATCACCTTTCTCGACCGTTTCGACGTTCCGGCGCTGTGCATGACGGCGACATTGCCACCTCAGCGACGGCAGGAGATCGAGAGCCGTCTACGAACGTATCCCACCACCGAAGATATGGCCCAGCTCGAAGACCTAGCCGAGAAAGAGGCACATCCACGATATCGCCTGGCCGCGACCACCAGGGACGATGCCATCACAGCCGCACTTGCCGCTGTCGGCGACGGTCAGCGCGTCCTGTGGGTGGTAAACACGGTTCGCCGCTGCCAACAACTTGCCCGGCTGCTGAAATCGCGGTTGCCTAATGACATTGAGGTCGGCGTCTACCACTCACGATTCAAACTGAAAGATCGACAGGACCGCCATCGTCAGACGATCGACGCCTTTCGCGTCCCTGGGCAGGGCGATTGCCGACGCGCAATCGCGGTGACCACGCAAGTCTGCGAGATGAGCCTCGACCTCGACGCCGACCTGCTGGTAACCGAGCACGCGCCCATATCTTCGCTGGTGCAGCGTTTCGGCCGCGCCAACCGTCACCTTCGTCGCGGCAAGGACTTTCGCGCGACGCTTCTGACCTACGAACCCGAATCTAACCGGCCCTACGATTCCAGGGAGCTGCTGGCGGCATCGACGTTTATCACCGACCTTGCCGGAGACGCCATCAGCCAGCGAGATCTAGCGCTTGGCCTAGAAAACAAGAAGTACGCCGTCGGCGGCGAACGCAACGCCAGGGGTAGCACCCCTTTCATTGAAGGTGGCTACTTCGCGACGCCGGGCAACTTACGCGATACAGATGATGCCGGCTGCGCCGCCGTTCTCGATTGCGACGTTGAGGAATTTAAGGGACTCTCGGCTGCAAAGAAGCCCACCGATGGGTTGATGATAAACGTCCCAAACAAGTATGCTCGCGCGGCGGATGGATTGGGGTTGCCACCGTGGATGCGCGTTGCGGACGGCGGCCGCTACGACGCCTGGCTTGGATTTCTGGTTGAAGACACGCCCTCACCCGAATCACCTGGAGCAAGCCATGAGTGATGAACAGACCAGTCCAGAAGTCGTCGAGAAGAAGCCGCCCAAGGCGCGAAAACGAAAAGTTCGCGAAAATGCCGACGATGGAAAGGTGCTGAAGCTGTCGTGGAATCTCCACGAGTTGCCATCGTCACAACACAAGGCGGGCCTCGCTGGTCTTGCCCTTTGTGTTCAATTTCTAGAACGCAAGCCGGACCGCAAAGGCACCTGTTCCATCGAATGCATCGATGAGAACGGTTTGACCCTAGCTGTTGATCGCGACGGCATGCAGAGCCTATTCGACGACGTCTACGATGCCTCACTGGAGGAGAAGGAACAGAAGGCAATACGGAAGAAGGGGAAGGGCGATCAGAAGCAGGACGATCCTCCAAAGCGAGTGGAAACGCGCGAAATCGTCGACCCAAAGACCCACAAGACAAAGACAGTCCAACTGTTTATCTACGATCAGGTGGTTCCCCGCGGATCATTTATCGATGAACTCGACACAGGTTCGGACGGAAAGAAGCTTTGGCTCAAGCTCTGGCGGGATCTGGTTTGGTCGACACTGCGAGCCGTTCCCGCCACCCGCGAACCGTATGACGCGCGTGCCGAGGACCGGTTCCTATCTGATGGCGGCGACGCGTGGGAAGCGTTGGCCCAGGCTCCGGGAAAGGGTGTCGAACTACCCAGCACTTACGCCATTGGCGCCCAGGCCAAGAGCGCTGAGGACGTTCCATTTCGCGACGTTGAGAGATACCGCTTTCTCCTGCACTTCTGGCCGTTCGCGACATCGATCTACGTGCCCGCGACGCTGGATCGGGACGGCCAACGCGACTTCAATGGTTTCGCTGTTGTCGTTCCGGACGTCGGTACCCTTGATGCGTTTGTCGAGGAGTGGCCATCAGTGGCCCGCAGTCGCGGCAGCGAAGCATCGGGGTACCGTCCGAGGGAGGCGATCATAGACGTACCAGGCGAAGCTGGCCTGGACGTCTTTCGCCGATGTCTCGATGTAATCAGGCAGAAACAGGGATCCGCAAGAACGAAGGACTGGTTGGTCGCCGCAGACGTCTTCCACCTTGAACGCGAGGGGAACAACGTTCGACTCCGAAGCATAGCCCGTATTGATCCCGAGCGCCGAATGGTCGACGAATACGCTCGCGTGCGGGGGGCCTACTGGAGCCCGGTCTTTCGTCGCCAGCGGATCGGTAGTCTCCTAGAAAACAAGCCCTGGTGGTGGGGATTCGCCCGACTTTGCTCGGTAACGTCCGAGACCATGACCATCAAACATGACCCCTTTCGACGCGATTGCAGAGTGGCCCTGACGGAGGTTGAGATGAACCAAGACGTATCGGATTCGGAGCAAACCCTAGAACATCTAATTTTCAAACGAATCCAGGCCTATGTGCTCGGCAAGACCGAGCGCAAGTACGAGCTTTCCTGGTCCAAGGTCCAGGGGAATCCAGGTCAAGAGAAGGAATACAGGGAGAAGAAGGAAAAGGTAGGGCGAGAGGCCTTCCTGGCGATTCGTTCACGTACCGGTCCCGACTTTGTCGCCTACTTCACGTCAACGATTTGTTCGGTACCTCATTTCGCCAGCGAAGAGAAATACCTTGTGGTGGCACGAGCACTGATGGATCCGAAGGAAGTCGAGCGGGTCCGAAGCCTGACACTGCTAGCGTTGTCTGCCGTTGCATAGATTTCACTGACTCGATCAAGAAAAGGGAACGACCATGACCAAGCTCAAGAATTTGTTCTGCACGGTTCTGACCCATGCCGCCCCTAGCTCGAACTACCGCGGCGAGAGTGAAGAGAACCGCACCGTCATCCAGAAGATCTCAAAAGGTGATCACGAGTACGCAGTGATCAGTCCCGAGTCGATGCGAAACGCTCTTCGAGAGATTCTTGCGACGCAAGAGCTCCCAATGAACCGAAGACGACTACCGGACGAGGATCAGCTTGCGGTCGAATTCAAGGACTTCCCAAACGCGGAACAATTCGCCGACGACTTCTTGTTCGGATACCTGGTGGCAGACAACAAAGAGATGAAGAAACAGAAACGCCCCGCCAAGCGCGACAGCGTGCTGCGCATGAACATGGCGGTGGCACTTGCCCCCTACCGTTTCGATGCAACCTTCCATCAGTCGCCGCTCAATGCCGGCAAGAGTCCGTGGAAGAATTCGACGTCATCGGCATTGCTCCATCGCGAGGTCTCGTACACTGCCTACCAGTACCCATTCGCCCTCAACCTGAATGATTGCGCCGGCGACGAGCCGAAGAAGTGGACCAAGGCCCTTCTTGCCGCAATCGGGGAGCTATCGAACGTTGCCGGTGGCCATGCCCGCAGCTACTTCGAGATGGCCCCGGTGTCGCTGGTCGCACGCCTCACCCCTTCCCTGGTTTGCGGCTTCAACACCTACGGATTCGAGGTAGACGGCGGATTTGCCGATCTCGCACGGATCAAGAAGGATGATCTCCCCGGCAACGAGTTTGTCGTGGCCGGCGCGATCTCCCGCGGCATGGATGCCGTCGAGAAGAAGCGACTCGAAGGCGAAGGCGTTCGCTTCTTTGACAATCCGCAGGCGGCCTTGAGCCAACTCGCGACCGACGGTCTGGGCTGATGAGCACGCAAACGTTGTTCCTGCAGCTCGACGCCCCGTTTGCGGCGTTTCGGTGGCTGCAGGCGGGAGTCTATCGCGGGACCTCGCCAGTGATACCGCCATCTGCGGCATGGGGCCTCGCCTTGAACCTCGCGGCCATCGAGACACGTGGCGGCCTCGACGAGGCAGTGACGCCGATTCGGCCAGACGCGCCCCACCTCGACATTGCTGTGGGCATCGTCCGCCCCGGACAAAGTTCGACTCTCTACCAGCAATTGCACACATATCCGGTCGGGGGTTCGGGCAAGGAGTTTCAAGCCCGAACCCACGGCGCCAAGTACTGGATCGCACCGGCCAAGCGCGAACTGCTTGCAGGGCTATGCTGTGTTGTCGGTGTTCGCGGTGACGGTGGGGTCGTCGATCGGATCCCCGAGGGCCTGAAGGGGACGCTAGAGGGGGCGCGGTACGGCCTCCCCTTCGCGGGGGACAACCAGTTCCTATTTGACCGTATCGACGTCATTGATTCGCCAACGGCTGTGCGCTGGTTTGTCCCGCTCAAGGCCGGGGAAGCGCAGAAGGAGTCGACCCGATTGACGACGAACATCGACCGCCAAGACGCCAGCCGCACGGCAGCCCCGCTCTTTGCGCCAACCCCACCACAGGCCTGCCCAGACGCGGCCTGGATCGACATCGGCCCAACCCTACCGGCCAACTGAACCGTTGCCCGGCGCCGCAGTCGTCGGTGTCACCTGGGGTCACGACCTCGGTTGCCACATGCGCCTGTTAGCCTAAGTGCATGAGCGATCTTGACCCAATTCGTGTGATGGCCCTGCATGCGCTGGCCTACTGCGAGCGCCTGTTCTACTTGGAAGAGGTCGAGGAGATTCGCGTCGCCGACGAACGGGTTTTCGATGGGCGCGCCCTCCACGAATCACTCGATGAAGAAGGCACGCTGGTCGAGATGACCATCGAAAGCGCCAGCCTCGGCATCAAGGGGAAGCTCGATGCCCTACGCCGGCGCGACGGTAAGCTGATTCCGTACGAGCACAAGAAGGGCCGCGCCCGCAAGGCTGATGGGGGGCCAGAGCCCTGGCCAAGCGACAGGTTGCAACTTGCCGCTTATGCCATGCTGCTCGAAGAGGCGACCGGCGAGCCCGTTCCGGAGGGGCGCATTCGCTACCACGCAGACAAACAGACGGTCCGAGTGACAATCGACAACGATGCCCGAGCCAGCGTGCGCGCGGCCATCGAGCGCGCCCGAGAACTGGCCAAGAGCACGACCAGGCCGCCGGTGACGTCCAACGAGCGGTTCTGTGTCCGGTGCTCCTTGGCACCGATCTGTTTGCCGGAGGAGACCCGAATTTCGCAAGACCCGGAATACACGGCCACGAGGTTGTTCCCGCCTGACGATGAGCGACTTCCGCTGCACGTGGTCGGACATGGCACCCGAACTGGACGTAGCGGCGATGAACTGGTCGTGACCCCGCTCGATGGCCCGGCCACGCGCGAACCGATCAACACGATTCGCAGCGTGGCCATCCACGGCCACGCGTCCATCAGCGCGCAAGCGCTTCAGATGTGCGCCGACCATGGTGTGGCTGTCCATTGGTTTACCGGCGGAGGGACGTACCTGGGTTCGTTCTGGCGGGATGATCCAGCCGTTCAACGCAGGATTCGCCAGTACGAGGCGTTGCGAGACGAGGGCACGCGGCTGAACTTGGCGCGCACCCTGGTCAAGGCCCGCGTTGAAAGTCAGCTACGGTTCGTTCTGCGCGCTACTCAAGGTGAGGAACGTGGGGAGAACGGCATCGGCGAGGCGCTCGACGGGATACGACACATGCTTGGGGCTGTCGACCGGGCCTCCAATCCCGCGGTCCTGCTCGGTATCGAAGGTCAGGCGGCGGCTCTCTACTTCTCGTGCATCCCCGCGCTACTCGGGTCGCAGGTCGACCCACGTTTTCGACCCAAAGACAGAAACCGCCGGCCACCGCGCGATCCATTCAACGCCATGCTTGGCTTTGGCTACGCCCTGCTCTTGCGTGAGGTCACGCAGTCCATCCGCGTGGTCGGCCTCGACGGAGCATTCGGCTTCTACCACCGGCCTCGGTCGAGCGCTCCACCGCTGGCGCTCGACTTGATCGAGCTGTTTCGCGTGCCTGTAGTGGACATGTCAGTCGTCGCTGCAATCAACCGCCAACAATTCGACGCCGATGCCGACTTCACGACGGCTGGCCGACAGGTCTGGCTGAGCGAGAGCGGACGCAAAAAGCTTATCGAGATCATCGAGCGCAGGCTGTCCGATCTCTGGCGCCATCCCGTGCTTCAATATTCCCTGTCGTACCGTAGGCACATCGAGCTGGAGGTGCGCCTGCTCGAAAAGGAATGGTCGGGCGAGCCAGGACTTTTCGCAAACACACGGATTCGCTAATGGCCGAAAAGCGACAACTACACCTGATTGCCTACGACATCCGCGAGCCCAAGCGTTGGCGCCGCGCCTACAAGCTTCTGCGCGGCTACGGTGAACGTGTGCAGTACTCCGTGTTCCGTGTGTCGGCGACGCCGCTGCAGGCGGCCAGACTACGTTGGGAGCTTGAAAGAATTCTTGATCCTGAGGATGCCCTGATGATGATCCGTATGTGTCCGAGCTGCGCCAGCCGAGTCCGCGCCACCCACGACGAAGAGCAATGGCCCGAAGACAGCGCCATCGTCAAAATCGTGGGGTAGCGATGGCCCGTGCGCGCGTGTCATTCATGCACCTTCGCGTGTTTCCTATTCGAGAGTGCGCGCGCAGAGCAGAATCCGGATATCATGGAGTAATTCCGTTCTTTGACATCCAAATAGTGAATGAATGCAGCTACACAAGCAAAACTGCCCGTAGATCCACAGTGTCACAACCGTCCTTCTGAAAGTCACGCTTCGCTAACATGACGTCCCTGATCTCTCCCAGAAGAAACCTAGTATTTTCAGCCAGTTCCTGGCAGGCTGTCCTCGTCCCCGTGATGCCAATCGGCGTTGAGCACACAACGATTCAACACCTTACGTGCTCCCCCTGGATGTCCTCGTCCCCGTGATGCCAATCGGCGTTGAGCACCCTGCAAGGACATGATCGGAACGAGCTTGCAAAGACGTCCTCGTCCCCGTGATGCCAATCGGCGTTGAGCACTCGATGAGCCCGTCCTCGCGCGCGCGTCCAAACAGTCCTCGTCCCCGTGATGCCAATCGGCGTTGAGCACGCGAACCTGGTCGCGAACAATCCCGAGATTGGC
>Ga0265342_10000667_pt1 | contig 35783 bp, 31 predicted proteins | sample 4CB327metaG_FD_203125 | JGI IMG/M metagenome (GOLD analysis project Ga0265342, IMG submission 203125) | Rhizosphere microbial communities from Carex aquatilis grown in University of Washington, Seatle, WA, United States - 4-CB3-27 metaG | ecosystem: Host-associated > Plants > Roots >... | reverse complement strand
AACAATAAATTCCTGATGTTCGGTCTCGCGGCGGGGCTTATCTTCTGCGCTTTGGTCGAGCTGTTGAGTTTTGCCGCCGTGAAAATTTACCCGTCGTTGGTGATGACCGGGTTCTCGGGACTTGAGCGTTTTGAGCCGGGCAATATGTATTTCAAACCGCACCATTATTACGGGCTTGAGATCAATCCCGAACAAAAACTAAACGGGGTCAGGGTCAATAATTCTTACGGGTTAAGAGGCGGGGAATTCCCGCAGGAAAAAGAAAAGGGCGAATTCCGTATCGCCTGCCTCGGCGGTTCCACCACCCAGGATGATTATCCGTTTATGCTGGAGAAGGCTCTTCAGCAAATGTATCCCGCGAGAAAGATCAGGGTCATTAACGGCGGCGTGGGGACCTACACCAGCGCCGAGACCCTGATAGCCTACCTTTTCAAGATAAGCTATCTGCACCCGGATTTGATAGTAGATTACGAAGGTGTAAATGATATTTTTCCGCAGGCTTACTACAAGCAATGCCACCCGGATTACAGGGAATACAGGAGAATATGGCAGGCCAAAAATTTTAAAGAGCCGCCGGCTTGGTTTTACCGGTTGGCGAGGGGTTCATATTTTATTAATATTATATATTCTTCCAAATATCGCAGAGTCCCTAATGTATGGGAATACAGCTTAAACAATGTCGAGTTGACCGATGCCAGGGCTCTCGATAACGTAAATAAGCCGGAATACGGGATATATTTCAGGAACAATATCAGGAGGCTGGTCAGCCTGGCAAAAGAGGATAAAAGTAAAGTGCTTCTGGTAACGTTTATTTTAAATAGTTCCCGTGTGCCGAAAAAAACTCCCGAACCGTGGAGCGCAGCTACCCGGAAACAAAATGAGATGTTAAGAAAGATCGCTGGCGAGCAGGGCGAGTACCTGTTCGATATGGCAAATAGCCCGGAGATCTCGAAGGTCGATTTCCCTATGTTCTGGGACGCATGTCATTTTACACCCAAAGGCAACGACTGGCGCGTAAGTCAAATAGCAGGATATATCAAAAAAAATAAAATAATAGAGTAACCGCTTGGAAGGATAATAATCATATGAGATTGGGAGTCCATTGTTCGTTAAAGAACGGCCTCTCGGGCGCTCTGCTCGAGGCGAAGCAGAAAAAGTGCGAGGCGGCGCAGATCTTCACGCGCAGCCCCAGAATGTGGAGGATGAGCAGGCATTCTAAAGAGGAGATCGGGAAGTTCAGGGCGCTCAGAAAGGAACTGGATATACATCCCCTCGCGGTCCATATCCCGTATCTCCCGAACGTCGCTACATCGAACGCGATCCTTTACGCGAAATCCGTCAACGCTCTTATAGAAGACCTGGGGATAGCCGAACAGATCGGCGCGGACTTCCTGGTAATTCACCCCGGCGCGTATTCGGAAAACAGCACGCCCGGAGAGGGGATAAGAAAAGTCGCGGGAGCGCTCAACGCCGCGATCTCCAAAGTTGAGGGGAAATGCCGGATACTCATCGAGACGGTGGCCGGCGGCGGCAGGCGGATGGGCGGCACGTTCGCCGAGATTGCCTCGATGATCGAAGGCGTTAAAGATAAAGAGCGGGTGGGCGTTTGCCTTGATACGGCCCACAGTTTCGCGGCGGGCTACGATATATCAAAACCCGCGGGCACGGACAGGATGCTCGCGGATTTCAAGAAGATGATCGGGCTCGGCCAGCTAAAGATGCTCCATATGAACGATTCGATGGTGCCGTGCGGCTCGCAAAAAGACCGGCACGAGCACATCGGCAAGGGGTTTATCGGCGACGGGGGCTTCCAATACCTCATAAAAAAACTCGATAAAATAGCCGAGGCGGGCATACTCGAAACCCCGAAAGAACCCGAGGGGTCCGATAAAAAAAATCTATCCCTGCTTTTCAAATGGAGAAAGGCCGCCCGGGGAGCCGGTACAAAATGAAGATAATTCTAGCAAAACCCATAATCGAGTCCAGCAAGAAGATCTACACAGTGCACCCGCTGAGCCTCGGGTACCTGGCTACCGCTTTGCGCGAGAGCAATGACGTTTCGATACTCGACTGCGAGAACAGGGGCTATGCCGCCGCGGACTTCGCGCGGCACCTGGAACACGAGAAGCCGGAACTTGTCGGGCTGACTGTCTTCTCCCATAACAAAAAATCAGTCCTGGACAGCATCGCCGTGATACGCGGTGCCCTGCCGGGCGCGGTCATAGTGATCGGCGGGCCCCACGTGAACGCCAAGGGCGCGAAAGTATTCGAGGAATTTCCCGGGATAGATTACGCCATGGCGGGAGAAGCGGAAGTTTCCATTGTCAAGCTCATTGAGGCCCTCGAGGGCAAGGCGCCGGAGGCGTTGAAGGACATCCCAGGCCTGATCTACAGGACCGAAGAAGGACAGCTCCGCTCCGCGCCCGGTGTTTTTTATGAAGACATTTCCCGGTTCGACCCGATGCCGTACGACCTGCTGGGAATACGCGATTACTTCGGCGGTCTGCCGCAGGGGCTGTTCTACCGGCACAAGGAACTCGTTTCCATCATCACTTCGCGCGGCTGCCCTTACCCCTGCACCTTTTGCGCGGGCTCAGTCAATAACGGCAAAAAAGTACGCTACCGCATGGCAGAGAACGTCCTCGAAGAGATAGGCCTGCTCGTAAAAAAGTACGGCGTCAAAGAGATACACATACTGGACGATAATTTTACTTTCGAGAAAGACTACGCCGCCGGGCTCTGCGAAGAGCTCATCCGCCGGGATTACCGCCTGGACCTCGCTCTCCCCAACGGCATACGGCTCGACAGGATAGACGACGAGCTCCTGTCCCTTATGAGGCGGGCGGGGTTTTACGCGCTCAGCTTCGGCGTGGAATCGGGTTCGGACGAGACGCTCAAAAAAATAAAGAAGCTGGAAACCACGGAGTTCATACGCAAACAGATAACGCTCGCGAGCAGGCACGGCTTCCGGCTTACGGGGACTTTTATCATAGGTTTTCCCTGGGAAACGGAAGCCGACGTCGAAACCACGCTCCGCTTCGCGAAATCCCTGCCCCTGGACCACGCGGCTTTCGGTAACTTCACGCCGCTGCCCGCCACGGAGATCACCGACGGGCTGATCGGGTGCGGCGAGCTAGACGCGAACTATGAAGTCCCTTTCACCTGGGGCGAGATCACCTATTCGCCAAGGAACATTTCCATAGCCAGGCTTAAAGAACTACAGAGGAAATGCGTATTCGGTTTTTATTTCCCGAAGAGGCTGCATCTGATCCTGGGCAACGTAAAGCTCTCGAACGTTATGCATTTCCTGCGCCGGCTCCTGCTGCTGTTCAAAAAACAGTGAGTGGCTTTTCGGCAAAAATATAGATATGAGACTCTGGAGCATACATCCAAAATATCTCGACCCAGCCGGCCTCACCGCGTTGTGGCGGGAAGCGCTGCTAGCCAAGGCGGTGCTCGAAGGGAAAACAAAAGGTTATACCCGGCATCCCCAGCTTTACAGGTTCAGGTTGTCGAAACGCCCTCTGGGTTCGATAAATTTTTATTTGAGAACCATTTACGATGAGGCCTGCAGAAGGGGGTACCGGTTCGATCGGCATAAGATCGGGCGCGCCGCCACAGGCCCCCGGATACCCGTAAACAAGGGCCAGTTGGAATACGAGTTCAGGCATCTTAAAATGAAATTAGCCGTCAGGAACGAATGCGCGGGAAAAAAGCTTTGCTCGCGCGGGGCGCCGGAACCGAATCCGCTGTTCAGCGCAAAGCCCGGCAGTATCGAGCCGTGGGAAAAACTGTGAGGGCGCGGCATAAACGCGTTAACGGTAAAAAGTCAGTTCAAGATAAAAAAAATCTGTTATAATTACTTGCCGTGCGGGATTTTGGTTCATTGCTGAAAAATACGCGCAACGAGGTAACATAATTGCTGTACGACAGCGTTCTCCTGGTAAACCCTTCTTATAAAAACACGCATTTCTCCGAACCCCAACTCCATTCCGGTCTGGGCTACATAGCTCAGTCCATAGAAGATCACGGCATAAAATGCGAAGTGCTTGATATGAGCGTCGGTTATGATGACGCGCGTCTGATGAACGTCATCGAGCGGTTCAAGCCGGCCCTGGTCGGGTTCACGCTGATGACGTACCGCTATAAGGACAACTACGCCAGGATCAACGCCGTCAAGAAGAAATTTCCCGGAATAAAGGTGGTCGCGGGCGGGCCCCACGTCTCCCTGCTCCGCCAGCGGGTTTTAAAAGAATGCGGCGGCATAGATATGGGAGTCGTGCTGGAAGGCGAAGAGGCCATCGTCGAGGTCTGCCGCGGAGAAAAGGCCTTAAAAGACATAAAGGGGCTCGTCTTCAGGGACGGCGCGGACGTGGTATTCAACGGTGAACGCGAGTTCTGCACTCAACTGGACGATTTCAGTTTCCCCCGCTACTCTAAATTCGAGCTGGACAAATATCCCAGGCCAAACGCGCTGGCGAAGCTCAGGGAAATACCCATAGTCACTTCCCGCGGCTGTCCCGCGCAATGCATCTTCTGTCCCGTGAAAACTTCGATCGGCCAGAAGTTCCGCTTCCGGAGCGCGGGCAACATCCTCGCGGAGCTCAGGTACTGGTACGAAAAAGGCTACAGGACTTTCTGGATAGCGGACGACAACTTCACCCTGCTTAAGGAGCGGGTCCTCGAGCTGTGCGCGCTGATAAAGGCCTCGGGGATGAACGAACTGGTCCTCGGCTGCGGCAACGGCATAAGGGCCGACAGGGTGGACAGAGAGATACTGACGGCGATGAGGGAAGCGGGGTTTACCACTATCCTCTTCGGCATAGAAGGCGGCAATGACAGGATACTCAAGATCCTGAAAAAAGGCGAGACGATAGAGGTGATAGAGAATTCCATCAGGATCGCCTTCGAGTGCGGTTTTTCCGTTATGGCCTCGTTCCTGCTGGGCTCTCCGGGCGAAACGAAGAGCGACATAGAGGATTCGTTCCGCCTCGCCTCTAAATACCCCTTCTCGGAAGTGAGGTTCTACCACCCGATACCCTATCCCGGCACTGAATTATACGACTGGATAGAAAAGAACGGTTATTTCATTTACCAGCCGGAAGAATACCTCAACGAGGCCTCATCCCTCAAGAACCGCCCGGTCTACCGCACCCCGGAACTGTCAGAAAGCGACAGGCAGGAGATATTCAGGAGAGCAGTCCGGCTCTCGAACGAGATAAGGATAAATAATTATTCGATAAAACTGCGGGCGCTGGGCCTGCCGGGCCCCGCCGCGAAACTGCTCGCGCGGATCTACAACATAAGGGCTCTCAACGGTTTCATCAACAAGAGCGTGCTCCTGAGGAAAATAAAAGATGGATTTAATTAGCGGCTATTCCACGATGACGCCGGGGATAGAGCTCGCGGAGAATTATTATAAATGGATTTTCCGGACTATCCGCCCTTTCATCGCCGGGAGGGTGCTCGAGATAGGGGCCGGCTACGGGAACATAGCGGGTTACGCCGCGGATGGCGGTTTCGAATACATCGGCGTCGATTCGGACGCGGCGGTCGTTGAAAAACTGACGGCGCGGTTCCGGGGCCGCGCGAACGTAAAGGTCTACGACGCGGCGGACAGGGGCGGCATAGCGCTGGAAACCGAGAAAGGCATAGACACCGTGATATCAATGAACGTCCTCGAACACGCGGAAGACGACGGCGGCCACGTGAAGCTCGCGGCGGGGTTGATGAAAAAAGGCAGGCTGATATTGTTCGTGCCGGCGATGGAAATTCTCTACGGCAGCATGGACAGGCAGGCGGGGCATTACAGGCGCTATTCAAAAACGAGGATAAAGAAAATAATGGAAAGTAATTCCTTAAATATAGTAAAGCTCACGTATTTCAATTCGCTGGGGGCCCTGGGCTGGTTCGTCTCCTGCAGGCTGCTCAAGATAGGCCTCAACAGCGTCTCGGCGGGGAAGCTCGCGCTTTTTTACGACAGGGCGGTAGTACCCTTCGCGCGCCTGCTGGACCCGGCGCTCAGGCCGTTCTTCGGCCAGTCGCTCATTTGCGTGGCGGAAAAAAAATAATATGACGCTGAACAAAAAAATAATTATCCTGTTCCTCATCGCCCTTTCCGCGAGGGTACTGTTCTCAACCGCCCTGCGTGAGTTCCAGGTCGCGCCGGACGGCATAGGTTACGACGCCATAGCCCGCAACATCGCCGCCGGCTCAGGTTTCGCCCTTGAGCCGGGAGTGCCCACGCCTACCAGGGCGCCGCTCTACCCGTTCTTTCTTGCGGGCATCTATTTCGTTTTCGGACACAGTTACTTCGCGGTGATGCTGGCGCAGGCCCTGCTCGATTCGCTGACCTGCGTCCTCCTTTTCCGTATCGCGCTATATATGCTCAAGAACGAGGCCGCCGCGACGCTCACCGCCGCGATCTACGCGTTATATCCGGTCGCCATCGCCTGCGTCAATACCCTGATATCGGAGACGCTGTTCACTTTCATTTTCCTGCTTTCGGTCTATGCCCTCGCGGCGGCCTCCAACGGGAAGCCGCGCGTTTATTACGTTTATTCCGGCGCCGCGCTGGGGCTCGCTACCCTGACACGTGGCACCACGATCGCTTTCCCCGTGATGATACTGCTTTTGTTCCTGCTAACGAAAAAAAAATTCCTCGATTGGCTCATCATTGTCCTGGCGATGGCGGTGATACTGGCTCCCTGGACGATAAGGAACTACGGGACTTTCCACAGGTTCATCCCGGTCGGCAGCGTGGGGCCGGGCCTCGGGCTCTACACCAGCGGCCTCCAGGCGAGCGGCCAGGGGAGCTATGAGGAATGCATAGAAAAAGGAAGAAAGATCGCCGCCTCCTTCCCCGAGGATTATATCGAAAGCGAGACCTTCCTCAAGGCCGAGGGCCTCAAGCTCATCAAGCGCAATCCCGGAGGCTATGTTTTACTTGTGATAAAACGTTTCCCCAGGTTCTGGCTATCGAGCAACTCCTCGGCGCTGGGCGCGCACGAACCGCTCCAAAAATATCTCGCGAAAAAGGATTACGGCAGCATTGCTTTGAGGGTCTCCCTGCTTTTCCTGCAGGCCCTGGTGCTGCTCAGCGCGGCCGCCGGAATGTGCTCGATGGTCAAGACCCATGGAGTCGCTTTGCTTCCGCTTTTTATACTTGTATACTTTACGGGGCACATAACGTTCGATCCCGTGCCCCGCTACGCCATTCCCGCGATGCCGTGCCTGTTCATATTTTCTTCCGCGGGCATTTTGGCGGCGATCGAATATTTCAAAGGCGGCGATAAATGGAAGGCCTGAGCATAGTGATCCCGCTGTTCAACGAAGAGAGCGAGGCGGGCAAGGTGATAGACAAGCTCCTCGCGCTTCCGCTGGCTGAAGGCGCCCGCGAGATAATAGTCGTAAACGACGCTTCCACCGATCACAGTCTCGCGGCGGTGAGCTCTAAGGCGGGCATAACGATAATTAACAACGAGACCAACCTCGGTTACGGGGCTTCGTTAAAGAGGGGGATCCTGAAAGCGAAGTTCGACAGGATCGCCATCTGCGACGCGGACAACACTTATCCCGTCGAGGATATCCCGGAACTGCTGGCGGCGCTTGACGGTTTCGATATGGTGGTCGGCAGAAGAAAGGTGATTGTATACCCGGAGTTCAACTGGTTAAAGCAGATCGGGCGCGCCGCCATAGACTTGCTCTGCAGTTACCTGGCGGGCAACTGGATACCCGATATCAATTCGGGTCTCAGGGTCTTCAAAAAAGACATCGCGCTGAGGAATATGGACTCGCTCTGCGACCGGTTCTCGTTCACCACTTCCATCACGCTGCTCGTATTTTCGCAGAAAGGGAAAGTGCTTTACAGGGATATCGATTATTGCCTGGAACCGACCAAAAGGCGTTCCAAGGTCAAAATGGCCAGGGACGGGTTCACCACGCTCGGGATGATCCTGCGGCTCGGGTTCCAGTTCATGACGGTAAAGGCGGTCCTTCTTTTCGCGGTCCCGGCGCTTGTCCTTATAGCGCTTTTATTGATATCGTGAGATAAAAAGAGGCAGATATGTGCGGCATAGCGGGCATATTCAGTTACGGCAAGACAGGCGGGCGGGTGGAACAAGCGTCGCTAAAAGCGATGTGCGACGCCATCGTTCACCGCGGCCCGGACGACGAGGGGTACTTCGTCGGCGAAAAAGCCGGCCTCGGTATGAGGCGGCTCTCCATCATAGACCTCAGCACCGGCCACCAGCCGATGCACAACGAGGACAAGTCCCTCTGGATAGTGTTTAACGGCGAGATCTATAATTTTCAGGAGCTCTACGCCGAGCTCGAGCGGAAGCACAAGTTCTACACGAAAAGCGACACGGAAGTGATAGTGCACCTCTACGAGGAGTACGGCGAAAAATGCGTCGACCATCTCAGGGGGATGTTCGCCTTCGCTATCTGGGACGAAAAAAAGCAGGTGATGTTCGCCGCCAAGGACAGGCTGGGAAAAAAACCTTTCTACTACGCGCAGAGGGATGGTGAATTCGTTTTCGCTTCCGAAATAAAAGCCATACTCAGATACATTAAGACCACGCCCGAAATAAATTACGAGGCCATCGACCTCTTCCTCACCTACCAGTACATCCCGTCCCCGAAAACAATATTCAAGGGCATCCACTCGCTTCCCCCGGCGCACACCATTTCCTGCGGCAAGGACGGAAAAATAAACCTTTCAAGGTACTGGGAGATAGACTACAGGAAGAAAACGGAGCTTTCTTTCGAGGAAGCCTGCGCCGAGACTAGGTCGCTTCTGGAAGAAGCTACGCGGTTGAGAATGATCTCCGACGTCCCCCTGGGAGCGTTCCTCTCGGGCGGCCACGATTCTAGCATAATCGTGGGGCTTATGAGCGGCCTCTCCTCGAGGCCGGTGAAAACCTTTTGCATCGGCTTTGAGGAAGACGAGTTCTCCGAGCTGGGCTTCGCCCGCATCGTGGCGGACCACTTCAAGACCGACCACAGGGAGTTCATCCTGAAAGCGAATTTCATCGAGCTCCTGCCGAAAATAGTGTGGCACTACGGCCAGCCGTTCGCGGATTCTTCGGCGCTGCCGTCCTACCTCGTTTCGCGCGAGACGCGTAAGCACGTTACGGTCGCGCTCAACGGCGACGGGGGCGACGAGGCTTTCGGCGGCTACCTGCGGTACAAGGCGATGAAGGGTTCGATGTATTTCTCTTTCCCTTTCAGGCTGCTGGGAGAAAAGGGGACTAAACTTATCTCCAGAATTGTCCCGCACACCGAGACGACCAGGGGGAAGAATATGTTCCGATACGTTTCGAGGCTGATCTCGGGCCTTTCCGAGACCCCGGCCCGCAGGAACGTCGACTGGTTCTGTTTTTTCACGAACGACGCCAAGCAAAACCTCTATTCAGACAAAATGAAATCCGAGATAAAAAGCGACGCCTACTGCTACCTGCAGAACATATTCGAGACCGCCAAAGCCGACAACATCATGGACCGGACCTATTACACCGACGTTAACGCCTACCTGCCGGAAGACCTGCTCGTGAAAATGGATATCGCTTCAATGGCTAACTCGCTTGAGGCCAGGAGCCCGTTCCTCGATCAGAAAGTGATGGAATTCTCGGCTTCTCTCCCGTCCTCGTGGAAACTGCGCGGGTTTAACACCAAATATATCCTCAAAAAAACCTTCAAGGGCTTTCTGCCCGAGAAGATAATCAACAGGGGCAAGATGGGCTTCGGAATACCGGTCGGAAAATGGTTCAGGACCGACTGGAAGGATTATTTCAGGGCAACGGTGCTTTCGGAAAAAGCCTGTTCCAGGGGTTATTTCAAAAAAGCCGCGCTCGAGAGGATATACGAAGAGCACGTTTCCGGAAAACGCGACCACGGCTACAGGATGTGGGCGCTGCTGATGCTTGAGCTCTGGCACAAGGCCTACATAGACGGCGATGACAGGCCGGGAGACTGGAAATGGTGAGAACTAAAATAATCTGCACGCTGGGCCCCGCCTCGGAAAGCGAAAGCGTCCTGAGAAAAATGATGCTCGAGGGAATGGACATCGTGCGGCTAAATTTCTCTCACGGCGATCACGCGGAGCACCAGGGCCAGCTGGACACCGTAAGGAAGCTCAACCGCAAATACCGCAGGCGGATACTCGTGCTCCAGGACCTCGAAGGCTACAGGATACGCATCGGGGACCTGCGCGGCCGCGAGATAACGCTTAAGAAAAAACAGATCGTGGTCCTTTCGAAAATGCCGGGCGCGCTGAAGGCCGGGCATATCCCTTTCGATATAGGCGGGACGCTCCGCGCCTTAAAGCCCGGCCACCGGATATTCATCGACGACGGCAACATAGCGCTCGTCGTGCGCTCGAGCGGGGAGAGCGAACTAAAGGCCGAAGTGGTCATCCCGGGCACAGTAAAAGAGCACAAGGGAATAAACCTGCCCGACACGCGCCTCGCTTTCAAGGGGCTGACCGATAAAGACAGGCGGGACATAGAATTCGGGATAAAGAACAGGGTCGATCTCATCGCGCAGTCGTTCGTCCGCGACAGGGAAGATATGCTGCTTATTAGGCGGCTGCTCAAGGACAGGCATCCCGCCTGCGGCCTCGTCGCGAAGATCGAGAACCGGGACGGTATAAAGAATATAGGGCGCATACTGGATGTTTCGGACGGCATCATGGTAGCCCGTGGCGATATGGGCGTGTCGATCCCGATCTATGAAGTGCCCATAGTCCAGAAAGAGATCATCCGCAAGTGCAATCTAAAAAATAAATTCGTGATCACGGCGACCCAGATGCTGGAGAGTATGACCGAGCACCTGATGCCCACGCGCGCGGAAGTTACGGACGTCGCCAACGCGGTACTGGACGGGACGGATATGGTGATGCTCTCCGGGGAAACGGCCGTGGGGAAGCATCCCGCCGAGACGGTGCGGATGATGAACCAGGTACTTAAATACACGGAAGCCCACGCGCGCTATCCCGGGATCGTCAACAGGAGAACTTTATGCCGTCAAAAAAGGTAATAGGCGTTGGAATGGTCGCGGGTTCGCTGATAGGCGGCTACATACCGTCACTTTTCGGCGTGGGGATGGTTTCCTTCATCCCGCTCTTCACGAGCGCGATCGGCGCGGTGATAGGCATATACCTCGCCTACAGGCTTACCCGCTAGTTTTAACCCCAAAACCGCGATAAGATCACGCCGCGATATTGCCGGTCGCCCCTTTTACCTTCTAAGCGCCTTGCCAGACCCCCCTCATATTTAGTATAATAAACACCCAAATACCGTATTTTAACGTATTTATTGATTTTAAAGATAGTTGTTGGCTTCCAAGTTCATTATGGAGAGGTCGCATAGTGGCTTAGTGCGGCGGTTTGCTAAACCGCTGTAGGACCGAACGGTTCTACCGAGGGTTCAAATCCCTCCCTCTCCGTTCCGAGATTTTTTGAATACGGGGATTTGAACTATCCTGCGAAGCAGGATCGAGTATCCCGACCGAGTATCAGCGAGGAAGTGCCGCAACCTTAAGATGTTATAAAGAAGCGGCCTCCCTCTCCGTATGAAAATTCGCTCGATCGCTCACTTTCATACGAGTAACTACAGTGAATAGAAAATCGTTAATAGTAACAGCGAAGAATAAACTGCGAATTTTTATAAACTATTTACAAGCCACTATTCCTATTTACTGAGTTTTTATTTGAGTATGTTTATATTTGAAAAGCTTGATGTTTATCAAAAAAGTCTAAAATTTGCAAAGGAAATCAGGTCTTTCCTGCAAGAAAATACTATTGAAAAAAATATTAATGATCAATTAACACGTGCCGCCGTATCAATTGCACTAAATATCGCTGAAGGAACAGGAAGGAACACTAAGAAGGATAAACAAAATTTTTATTATAACGCCAGGGGCTCAGTGCATGAATGTGTGGCCTCACTGCAGATTCTTAATCTAGAAGGGCGATTGTCAGCCAGTAAATATTCATTTTTTTATAATAGTTTGGATGAAATTGCTCGTATGTTGTCTGGCCTGATCGCGTCCTTGAAATAGAAAATTTATTAGCGCACTCGGATCGTATTCTCAATAACAGCGTTGATTTTATTAACAAGAAGTTTAAATATTTGCTTCGAACAGAGTGCTTCGGCATAATTCGCATTTCACAAATCCTGCCAAATAAAATCAACCAAAATTGATATAGCAGGTTCGGCAACGCGTTGTCTTGCAGGCGCGAAAACGGAATCATCAACAGGGATATTATTATGGACCGCTCAAAGATCAGGAACATCGCCATCATCGCTCACGTCGACCACGGCAAAACCACGCTCGTCGACCAGCTCTTCAAGCAGAGCGGTATGTTCCGCGAGAACGAAATAACCGAAGAAAGGATGATGGACTCGATAGACATAGAGCGCGAGCGCGGCATAACGATCGCCTCCAAGAACGGCTCCTTTACCTACAAGGACCACCTCATAAACATCATAGACACCCCGGGCCACGCCGATTTCGGCGGCCAGGTGGAGAGGGTGCTCAAAATGGCCGACGGTGTTCTTTTGCTCGTGGACGCCGCCGAGGGGCCGATGCCCCAGACGTATTTCGTGCTCAAGAAGGCCCTCGCGCTTAACCTAACCGTGATCGTCGTCATAAATAAGATAGACAAGCCCGCCGCGCGCTGCGAGTGGGCGGTGGACCAGGTGCTGAACCTTTTCATAAAGCTGCACGCGCCGGAACACCTGCTCGATTTCCCTTTAGTCTACGCTTCGGCCCGCGACGGCTACGCGATGAACGATTACAAGGAAAAAAGTAGTTCGATGGAGCCGCTCTTCGATAAGATCCTCAAGAACATCCCTCCCCCGAAAGGCGACCCGGACGGCCCCCTGCAGATGCTGGTCAGTTCCATAAGCTATTCCCAGTTCCTGGGAAGGCTCGCGACCGGCAAGATAACCTCGGGACAGCTCAATATCAATAAAGACATAGTCGTGGCCAAGCGGGACAAGTCGCTCGAACCGGCGAGGATCACCAAGATCTACCGCTTCGAGGGCACCGAAAAAAAAGAAACGGACTCCGCCGGAGTCGGCGAGATAGTCGCCGTAGCCGGCATGGACGATATAACGGTTGGCGAGACGCTCACCGACCCGTTAAATCCCATACCCCTGCCTCCGATGGAGATAGACCCGCCCACGATATCGATGAACTTCATCCCCAACGATTCGCCGTTCGCGGGGCTCGAGGGGACGTTCGTGACCTCCCGCCACCTGCGCGAACGGCTTTACCGCGAGACCCTTTCCGACGTGGCGCTGCAAGTCGAGGACATCCAGGACTCCACAGGCTACAAGGTCTCGGGCAGGGGTGAACTGCACCTTTCCATACTCATCGAAAAAATGCGCCGGGAGGGCTACGAATTCCAGGTAAGCCGCCCGCACGCGATCCTCAAGACCGAGAACGGCAAGACGCTCGAGCCCTACGAAGAGCTGATGGTCGATTTCGACGAGGCCTATATAGGAAACGTGATGAACAACCTGGGAGGCCGCAAAGGGCAGATGCTCGAGATGCACCAGGAAGGCGGAGTGGCGAGGCTCAAATTCAAGATACCGACCAGGGGGCTCCTGGGCTTCAAGTCGGAATTTATGACAGACACTAAAGGCACGGGCATAATGAACTACATATTCGCGGGTTACGACGAGTACGCCGGCGAGATCAAGAACCGCAAGAACGGCGTCCTCATAGCGATGGATCCGGGCGCGACCGCCGGTTACGCCCTGTTCAGCCTCCAGGAAAGAGGCAGGCTCTTTCTGGGCGCGGGCGAGAAAATATATAAGGGCCAGATCATCGGCGAGCACGCCCGCGAGAACGACCTGGTGGTGAACCCGTCAAAGGGCAAGAAGCTCACCAATATGAGGGCCGCGGGCTCAGACGAGAACATCGTGCTCACCCCCGCGATCGAGATGACGCTTGAAAAATGCATCGCCTACATTAACGACGACGAACTCGTAGAGATAACGCCGAAATCAGTCAGGATGAGGAAGATGGAGCTCGACCCCCTGAGGCGCAAGAGGATGAAGATGGCTTCGGAGACGATCTCCGGATAAGGACCCGGCCCCGGGGCTTTAAATTTTTATGGACAAGAACAGCCTTCCTGAACTCGCTTTCGTCGACGTCGAGACCACCGGCCTCTCCACCGCTTACAACGACAGGGTCTGCGAGATAGCTATATTGCGCGCCAGGGGAGCCAAAAAGATCGCGGCCTGGGAAAGCCTGATAAACCCCTGCCGCCCGATCTCTCCCGGGGCGAGCGCGGTCAGCGGGATAACGAACAAGATGGTCGCCCGCGCCCCGCATTTCAAGAACTTCGCCGATAAGATCCTCGAGCTCGTGGACGGCGCGGTCCTAGTCTGCCACAACGCTCCCTTCGACGTAAGTTTCCTCTGCGCGGAATTTGAAAACTGCGGCAGGACTTTCCCCAACCTCCAGGCCATAGACACTTTGAAGATAGCCCGCCAGTATTTCGATTTTCCTTCCAACAGCCTCGGCAACATAGCGGCCTACCTCGAGATCGACGTGGAAGAGCACCACCGGGCGATGGCGGACGTGGTCACCACGCACAAGATATTCACTTATTTTTTCGACGAACTTATCAAGCGGGGCCTGGAATCGTTCGACCAGCTTTACACCTCGCACATCTGGTTCCCCAGGAGCGCCCTCCACGGCGAAAAAACGGTATCGCTCCCTCCGCTTCTCGAAGAAGCCATCAGGTCCAAAAAAAATCTTCATATCTGCTATTTGTCCGGTTCCGGTGATGAGACCAGGCGCATAGTCATGCCCATCAAGATAATCAGCCGTTTCGATTATCTTTATCTTGAGGCCTTCTGCCAGCTCCGCAACGAAAAACGGACTTTCCGTCTCGACCGCGTGACAAAGATGAAACTCATAACCTGAGGTCCCGTCAAACGGCACGTCCCGTATTCCGTCGTTTCCGAGCCGTTTAAATACCCGAGGAACAACCCTATGAACAAGAGGCCTATCGAAATATTCGGTTTAGTCGGTCTCGCCTGGGCCGCGCTGATCGTTAGTTTATTGGCGGCCGATCAGGTCGCCGGCCTTTTCCTGAAAAAAGACACGGGCCGCATAACCTATAAGAGCGCCGGCGGGCAGGGCGGACAGGAACTCTACCTGGGAGACAGTTTACTGGGTTACAAACTCAAGCCCGGGGCCGTCGTGCGCGTGAATGATACCAGGGACAATAGTACTATCTATGACGCGGTTTATTCGATAGATGAATACGGCAGGCGGTTTACTCCGGCCGCGAAGAAACAGCCCGGAAAAAATTCGATACTCTTTTTTGGCTGTTCGTTCACTTTCGGCGAGGGGGTAAACGACGACCAGACCCTCCCGTATTACGCCGGCGAAATGCTCAAGGACTACACGCCTGTCAATTTTGGAGTTTGCGGCTACGGGCCCCAGCAGATGCTCCTGCAGCTTGAAAATGACGGCATTTCGGGGCGGGGCAAGGGCGGTAAAGCGGTATTGATCTATCTCTGCATCGGCCATCACATCAACAGGGCGGTCGGGAGCATGAGGATCATATGCAACTGGGGGAACGATAACCTGCCCTGCTATGCCTTGAGCCCGGCCGGGGAACTATCTTACAAGGGCAATTTTTTGAACGGGAGGCCTTTTCTCAGCGCCGTCTACCTGCGGCTTGGCAAAACGCACCTGGGGCAGTATTTACTGCAAAAAAATCTCGACATTCCATTTTGGTTCACCGATAAACAATACGCTCTTTTTGCGAAGCTCATTGATGAGTCGCGTAAAGTATTTTACGAGAAGTTCAAGAGCGACGACTTTTACGTTGTTCTTTTTCCCAGCAGGGAGAGCACAGACCGGCTGGTGCCTTTCCTGCAAAAGGCGGGCATCAAATATATTGATTACCGGACCCATCGCGAATTTTTAACGGACGAATATCTTATGAAAGATCACCATCCAAACCCGGCGGCGTATAAGAAACTGGCCGCGATGATAACCGGTGATCTAGAAAAATTGAAAGCGAAATAGAATTCCCACAGGCGGAGTCCGCGTTATCTTTGCTTTTAAACCTGCAAACCGAATTTTTTTTAAGCGTCATTTCCTAAATCCTTTCCTGCCAAAAACCACCCTGATTTTCGTATCCGCATTAATATTTTCCGCATAAAAGTGACTGAAATTGCAATTAAATTATTATATGTTAGTTAAACGATAGAATATAGCAGTGTATAAGTCTGTTCAGAGTCTAATGATAATACATGGAAAAATATTTTCTTTAAACACTTGACAAATACAATATTTATAATGTATAATTATGACAAAGGATACCAGTATAAGTCACAAGGTGATAAAATATGGAAACGAATGGAATACAAAAAGAATTCAAGCAGGTGATGGATATTAAGGAACTTTCGGAATATCTCGGCATAGGCAAGTCAAAAATTTACAGCCTGATCAGGCAGCAAAAGATCCCGGCCTCAAGGATCGGGCGCCAGTACAGGTTCTCAAAAGACGTGGTAGACAACTGGCTCAAAGAAAAGATAATTACCAAGCACGATGAGCCCGGTCTGCCTTTCAGCAATAAAGACAAGAGCAGCGAATCCGCCGGGTAAGATCAGCACCCATTACAGGAGAACAAAAAGGAAATAATGAGCGCGCCCGAGATCTTCGAAATCAAAACGGAAAAAGAAAGGGGAGAGAAAGAAGATAAAAATAACTGGTGCTGGCAGTTGCAGCACCGGATAACCACTTTAAGCGAGCTGGAAAAGTGGATAAACTTGACGGTAGAAGAAAAAAAAGCGGTGCAATATTCGGCCGGGCGTTTGAAGATGGCGATAACGCCTCATTTCGCGGGGTTGATGGACAAGAACGACCCCGACTGCCCCATAAGAAGGCAGGCCGTTCCTTCACTTGAAGAATTCAAGACCAGCATTCACGACCTGGCCGACCCCTGCGGCGAAGAGCACGATATGGTCGCCCCGGGTCTCGTGCACCGGTACCCGGACAGGGTCCTGCTTCTGGTAACAGATGCGTGCGCGATGTACTGCAGGCACTGCACCAGGCGCCGGATAGTAGGTAGTTCCGAACAGGCGCTGGGCGAAGACAAGCTTGAAGAAGCGCTTGAATACATAAGGCAGAACAAGAAGATCAGGGATGTCCTGATATCAGGCGGCGACGCTCTTTTACTTTCCGACGTGAAACTCGACAGCCTCCTCAAGAGCCTGCGGTCCATAAGCCACATCGAGATCATAAGGATAGGCACCAGGGTGCCGGTGACCCTGCCGCAGAGGATAACGAAAGAACTCGTGGCCGTGCTCAGGAAATACCATCCGCTTTTTATGAGCATCCACGTCAACCATCCAAGAGAGCTCTCGCCGGAAGTAGCGGAAGCCTGCGGGATGCTTTCGGACGCGGGCATACCCTTAGGCAGCCAGACCGTTCTTTTAAAAGGCATAAACGACAGGCCCGCGCTGATGATGAAGCTGGTACACGAGCTCCTGAAGATCAGGGTGAGGCCGTATTACCTTTACCAGTGCGACCTGGCGGCGGGAACAGAGCATTTCAGGACGCCGGTAGCGCAGGGGCTCAAGATCATTGAGTCTTTAAGGGGTTTCACGACTGGTTACGCTGTGCCGACTTTCGTGATAGACGCTCCCGGGGGCGGCGGCAAAGTGCCGATAAACCCCGAATACATTATATCCAAGAACCGCAAGGCAGTCATAGTCAGGAATTACCAGGGCAAGGTGTTCGTCTACCCGGAAAAGAACAGCGGGCCGCTGAACGCGCTCGAAGCGGCCAGACCCCAAAACGAAGAAAGGCCGAAGCAGTGATATATGCGTAAAAAAAAGGAGGTGAAATAAAATGGCAGAAAAAGTGACGAAAGTTGGAGTGAAAAGAGCTGATGGTTACCTCTATTTCATCGACAAAGGCGGAGACGTCTCTCGGGTGAAAATGGCCCGCGGTGGAAAGAAGGGTGGCAAAGCTGAGAAAGTCGCTAAAGTCGGAGTGAAGAAGGAAGAAGGTTTCCTTTATTTCATCGACAAAGCGGGTGACGTCGCGAGAGCGAAGATGGTTCGCCGCGGAAAAGGTGGAAAAAAGAAGAAAAAATAAATTTCTTCTAATGCCGTTGAGGGACCCCGTATAAATCCCTTGGATCTGCGGGGGCTCGAACCTCGGGCAATATTTTTAAAAGATATAAGAGCCTTTCTTAAAGGGAGGCTCTTTTTCTTTGGCAAATCTCATTAAACCACACAAAATAGTGTCAATCTATGCAAAATTGACATTCTTTTTTTTTTGTATATAATTGCTGTAGAGTTAAAGTATGACATACCACAGCGGAGTGATACTTTTACAAATCTTTCCTAAGTAGAATCCTCAATGCATCTTCACACTGCAATAATCCCGTAAAAAAGGAGCTTTAATGGTTAATGTAACAATGAATCGCGGTGATAAACTCATTTTGAATAATGACCTGACACAAAACAGTTATTTGACGCTGGACGCGAGCAATAATATACTCATTGACAACCTGGGCGCCGAATGTTTGCGAATAGATTCGAACGGCAATTTCGGTATTAAAACAGCAACTCTACGGAGTAAATTCAATATTGAGAGTGATATAACTAATACCGATGAGACCAACGCCGTTATGCAGTTGGAGTTAAGAGGAAAAACTAACGAAAGTGTGCAGCTTCTAATAGGATATAATACTCAGGGAGACTACGGATTTATACAAGCGAATAATTATGGAGTGGGAAGCAAGCCTTTAATAATCCAGAAATACGGAGGAGATATTGGTATCGGCACGTCCAGCCCGGGAGCGAGAGTAGATATCCAGTCCGGCGCAAATGCTTATGGACTCAAGCTTGGTTTTGGAAGTAGCGGAGTATCTGATTGGGTTTTTGCAAATTCTTTTTATAGCGGTATGGGACAATCCACGTATGCTCTAAATATTGGCACTGGAGACAGTACAAATGGGCAAGATCTGTTTTTGCTGACTAAGAATACTTCCCATGTCAATGGCATGGTGATCAAAGCAAGTGGTAATGTCGGCATCGGGACAGCGAGCCCGGCTGCAAGTTTACATGTTGTTCATGGCGGCTCAGTAGGCGACATAGTGCTTGCTCTTGATCGCACTATTGCAGATGATACGACTATTTTCTTTTATAATAATGGAGTAGCGAAGTGGGCAGTAGGTCACGCATATTCCGCTAATGTCTTTTATATTTACCCACAGGGCACAGGCCAGGGTTTAGCTGTTACTGAGACAGGCCAGGTTGGCATCGGTACAAACACACCAGCTTCAACTACAAATTTTGCAGTAATTGGTCTTAACCCCTCAATTGGTACAACGATTGTAGTAGATGGTAGCGGAAATTTTTATAAATCTAGTTCTTCGAGAAGGCATAAAGACAATATTCAGCCTTTAAAAGAAGATTTTAAAAAGATTTTGGAAGCTGCCCCAAAGTCATTTACTTATAAAATAACCGGCTTAAGCGACGTAGGATTTATTGCTGAAGAATTTGAGGATTTGGGTTTAAAAAACCTTGTGATTTATGATCAAGAAGGCAGGCCTGACGCCTTGAAGTATGACAGAATCCCGCTTTATATTTTAGAGATAATTAAATTGCAGGAATCGCGTATAAAAGCGTTGGAAAACAAGGTCAGATAAAAAACTTTTGAGAGGTATTATCTAATGAATAAACAACTATTTATTGTGATGTCCCTTGTAACATTTTTCAGTTGCTCTTTCTGTAGAGCTGATGATTCAGATAAGGAGAAATTTCAGCTCTCTATTGATCAAAGCAGTATTTTTATTAACGGTGGCACTATATCAAATATTGATCGTTATACTAATGTTAAATCTAAGAATGCCAGTTTAGGTCTTTTGGGGGTTGGATTGAGATATTATCCGGCTAAAACTATTTTTGCAGAGCTTGATGCCCAATCAGTTCTTGGTAAGCAGGTAGGAGCAACGATGATTTTCAATGACGGCGCACCTAATACCGATATTTTACTTAATAGTTTTACGAGGATAACATTGCTTGTTGATAAGTCGTTGCAAATAAACAGCAGAATAAACGTTACCGGCGGGTTGGGTTTGACATATTTTTCAAGTGACGAATTTAGTGGCGAGGAGTGTTGGGCAGAACAATATTCAGCCTGCCTAAAAGCAGGTATTGATTATACTTTTTCTAAACGTTTACAAGCCAGCATCGGGATCAGTTATTTAGCATCTCCAAATTTAGTGTATCATCAGATTTGGGTTGGAGGGGGAGTGCCTGTCCCTACTTTTACAATCCCTATTTACCCAATCATGCTCGAAACGAAATTACTGTTTGACTTATAAGAAATTGCTCAATAGGAGAAATTAAAAATGTCAGAACAACCCAAGATCGAACTTACCCCGGAGCAGCTTTCAATTCTCTTGCAAATCATCAACAAAACCTCGGTTATAGGCGAGCAGGTGGAGATAGTTGCTAACTTGAAGCAAACCCTGCTTAACATGCTTAAGCAAAAGCAAGCATAAAACCTGAACGCGGTTATTAAAAAATAAAGAGCCTTTCCATAAGGGGGCTTTTTCTTTTGTTTCCAGGGCAAGAGCAGTTATTCAGACCTGGTAGGCGGTTGGGAAGAATCCATTATGGGTTTAATGCCTGTTATGCTGAAGAAGAGGTCCAGGTTGGATATGTTAAAGACCTGCTTGACCTCTTTTATTTTTGGAACGAAGATCAGCTTGAAAACCAGCCTCAGTATCCCCGAGAGCAGGAAAATAGTAAGCAGGCTGCTGCCGAAAATAGGCGGGAGCTTCGAAACTATCAAACCGCCGAGGATGGCTCCCGCGAAAGTCCCGAGCCCTATGATGAGATTGAAGTAGGCGACGCAGCGCACGCGCTTTTCTTCCGTGACCGCGTCGAAAAGGAAGTTCGAGACCGCCAGGTTGAACCCGCCCCAGGCGAAACCGCTGAAAGCCTGGGCGAAACCGAGATACACCCTGGACGATGAAAAGAGCCACAGGACCGGAATGACCGGCAGTAAAATAGTCGTGAAGCGTATCACCTGCACGCAGCCCGCCTTGTCCGTGTGCCTGCCCCAGGCGGGTATGCTCAATAACAGGGCGATGGTCGGCAATACCGAGAGCACAACGTAAGTTATGTAATCGAATTTGAGTTCCCGCAGCATATAAACCGCGAAGAACGGCCCCGACATGCTTATCGCGAAATTGATCGCCCCCACGAAGAACACGAACTTGGCGAAGTTGCTCTGTTTCGACCGCGAGATGAAATCCCAGAAAGAGAAATACGCTTCCGGTTTCTGGGCAAGTCTCGGTTCGTGCATCTTTCCCACGAAATGCCAGGAAACGAACCTCGCCGCCATGGCGACAGACATTATTATGGTAAATCCGAGAACGCTCGATTTTGGAAAAAGGTAAAGTATCAGCCCCGCCCCGAACGTAGCGACTATCGTTATGAAGCCGCAGACCTTCTGCCTCCAGGAAAAATACTGGCCCCTTTTCGCCCGCGGCAGGTACTGCGTTATTATGCTCGACCATGCCGGCAGGGACATCGAGTAGGAGATGGTGTATAGCGTGACCGCCGCGATGAGCCAGGGGACGGGGTTCGAGCCGGTAACGAACGGTATTATTATGATGGGGACATAGAGAGCCGCCTGGACGAAGACAGTGAACATCATAAAGCTCTTGCGGCCGGTCCTTTCGGTAAGCTCCGGGGACTTGAGCTGGAAGAGCGAAGCGAAAAAACCGGGCAGGGCGGTCAGCAGCCCCATCTCGAAGTTAGTGGCCTTGAGGAATATCGCGTAGGGGTTGAAATAGGTGTCCCCGAACCCGAACATCAAGGCGTAAAAAGCGCCGTCCAGAAAGGAGAACTTTAAGCTGTTTCTTATTTTGTCTTTCATCTCAGTGCGCTAACCCGTGTGGATAATCAAGCGTCCCTCAAACCGACCGGATAAAGTATATCGGAATAAACGCCCGCTCGTCAAGCATTTGCGCGCCGTTTCCGTCTGAAACGCCGTGACGCGGCTTTGAAGATCCCGGGAAGGCGTATCCTACCCACAGCCCGGAATTAACGCGCAAAATACGGAACTTAAAGAGATCGGATTTTGTCTAACTAATACAGGGCTTCCTGAAATCAGAAGCCGTTAATAAGCAAGGAGAATTATATGGTAATAAACGCAAAAACTGAAACAACGCCCAATAAACTTATAATATATTTTATTATTCTTGTTCTCTTGATATCTATCGGCGGGTATCTCAATTTCTTGAACCAGGAAAACGGGATCAAGCAGGAGAGGCATAACGACATACTGGTTATCTCGGAGCTTAAGGCGAGCCAGATCGAGAGATGGCGCGAGGAAAGACTCAACGACGCCGAAGGGCTGATGTTCGAATACCTCGATAACCTGCACCCCGGGAAAGAGAGCCCGGAAGGGAACAGGAGACTGCTGTCTTCCGAAAGGTCTCTCTTGCGCGCCGGGTCGGAATACAAAAATATTTACATAGTCGAATCAAATTTGAAAGCGCGCGGTATAGCCGACAGCGTAAATAACCCGATCGGTTCAAGCGCGCTCAACCTTGCTAAAGCGGCGATGGCGCAGAAAAAGATGGTTTTTGGGGACTTGAGCAGGAATGACGTATCGGGCGCGATAGACCTGGATGTTTGCGCGCCTTTAGTTTTTCCCGGCGCGAAGGCCGCTTATGGAGCTATCGTGCTCAGGATAGACCCTTACAAGTATCTCTTCCCTCTATTGTCGTCAAACCCGATGCACAGAAAGAGTTTTGAAACATCGCTTGTGAGAAAAGAAGGGGACAGGGTGCTTTATTTAAATGAACTTAAATACAGCAGAGAAGCGCCCCTGAAACTATCTATCCCCGTGGATAACCCGAAACAAATTTCGGTAATGGCCGCGAAGAATATCGAGGGGCAGGTGCAAGGCCTGGATTACAGGGGAGCGCCGGTGATAGCCGTAATAAAGCCGATCGCGGGCTCGCAATGGGTTCTTGAAACGAAGATCGACAAGGACGAGATATATTCCGAGGTGCGCACGAGGGCGCTGCTGGTCTTTTGCGCGGTTATGCTTTTTACGTTCACTTTCGCGGCGGTCATGGGTTTTCTCTGGCACAGGCAGAGCGCCGGGTTCTATAAACAACTTTACAGCGCGACGGTCGAGAGAAAAGCGATAACCAGCCATTACAAGTATTTACTGCAATATGCCAATGATATAATATTGCTGTTTAACAAGGATCTCAAGATCGTGGAGGCGAACGAAAAGGCGGTCCAAACCTACGGGTACAGTCTCTCCGAGCTCCAGGAGAAAAATCTGAAGGATTTAAGAGGGGAGGAAGGCCTGGCAACTTTGCAAAAAGAACAGGAAGAACTGGAGAAACGCGGCAGCCTGGTTTTTACTACCGTGCACAAGCGAAAAGACGGCACGACGTTCCCCGTTGAAGTGAGCACGAGGGTCATCGTGGTCGAGTGGCAGCAATTCTATCAGAGCATCATTCGCGATATCAGCGGGAGGAAAACCTGACCTTAAGTTAAACGATATCAATATCCTGAAAACGCGAAAAAACCAATACTCAAAAAACAAATACCCGGCATTTTGCTTTTTGATATTGGTTATTTTTTCTATATTCGAAATGCTATCACGGGGACTTCGAATTAACATTTTATCGGTGGTGTTTGGATTTCCGGATCGGTGACGGGCTACATTCTCTCGGGCGCGCTGACGCCTAAAAGGTTAAGCCCGTTCTTGATGATCGAAGCCACGCCTTTGACGAGCGTTAGCCGCGCGCCGGTCAGGGCCTTGTCGTCGCCGATCACCCGGCAGTTCTCGTAAAAGCGGTGGAAGAGGTCGGCGCATTCCATCAGGTAGCCCGTCAGGTGGTGAGGGGTGAAATTCTTGGCGCAGAGTTCGAGAGTGTCCGGGAAAAACGCCAGCTTTTTGATAAGATCGCGCTCTTCGGGAGTGTTTAGAAGGCTCAGGTCTGGTTCGGCCGGCGCCCCGCCCTCATTTTTAGAATTATATTCCTTGAATATCGAACAGCACCGCGCGTGGACGTACTGGACGTAAAAGACCGGGTTCTCGGACGACTGTTTTTTCGCGAGCTCAAGGTCGAACTCGAGCTGGGAGTCCGGCGCCCGGAGCATAAAGAAGAACCGGCAGGCGTCAACGCCCACTTCCCGGATGACCTCTTCCAGCGTCACGAACTCGCCCGCGCGGGTGGACATCGCGACCGGCGCGCCGTTGCGGACAAGCGAGACGAGTTGGTAAAGTATTATTACGAGGCTATCCGGGTCTTTGCCCAGCGCCCGCATGGCGGCCTTCATCCTCGGCACATAGCCGTGGTGGTCTGCGCCCCAGAGGTCCACGAGTTTCGTGAACCCGCGTTCAAGCTTGTTCTTGTGGTAAGCGACATCTGAGGCGAGGTAAGTGAAGCGCCCGTCCGAACGGCGCAGGACCCTGTCCTTATCGTCGCCGTATTTCATGCTCAGGAACCACAGAGCCCCGTCTTTTTCTTCGGCAAGCCCCTCTTGCAACAGGTACTCGCAGGCAAGGTCGACTTTCGTCCTGCCCGAGGCGTCTTTTTCAAGGGCTATGACCGATTCCGAGAACCAGTTGTCGAAAGCGACCCCGAAGCCCTTGAGATCGGAGGCGATGGTCGCCATCATGGATTCCAGCGCCGCTTTTTTAAAATCTATTTGATCTTTTGGAGTCTTATTCTCAAGGAGCTTTCTCGCGATATCCTTAATATACTCGCCTTTATAGCCGTCTTCCGGGAACTCGATCTTTTCGCCGGAAACTTCTTCGTAGCGCAGTTTGAGCGAACGCCCGAGCATCTCCATCTGGTTGCCGACGTCGTTGAGGTAATATTCGCGCGTTATATCGTAGCCGAGGTGCTTGAATATCCTGCAAAGGGAGTCGCCTATGGCCGCGCCTCTCCCATGCCCGATGTGCAGGGGCCCGGTGGGGTTAGCCGAGACGAACTCGAAAAGCATCTTCTCGCTGCCGCCGTCTTCCGACCTGCCGTAACTTTCGTTCTGGGAGAGTATATTGGAGAGCTCTCCTGAAAGGAAGCGTTTCGAAAAAGTAAGATTTATGAACCCCGCGCCCGCGATGTCAACCTTTTCGCAGACGTCTTTGAGGGAGTCCGCGATAAGCCCCGAGAGTTCCTGCGCGGCCGCCTTCGGATTGACTTTAAGCTGTTTTCCAAGCAGCATGGCCGCGTTCGTAGAAAGGTCGCCCCCGATCTTTTTCGGCGGTTCCTCCAGCGAATACTGAGGCACCCCGCTCAAGCCCTTCTCGCGCGCCCACTTGGCTAACACGCCGTCCAGTTCCTTCTTTATCATTCGTTTAATCATATTAATGTGGTTATTCTACCAAAATTCAGTTGCTTTTCCAAATGAAAACCATTCTGCCACTCCGGAAGTGTTTAATCAGACATACAAGCACAACTTCTCTTTGCGCGGCTTGGAACAAATATCACCCCTCTTTAGTATAAAGAGGGGCTGGGGGGAGTTCTTTTAATACATTACTTTTGAACCAGGTATCCAGGCGGATGTTAATGCGGTTTTTATTTCGCGTTTGTTGAGATCGGCAGGTTCCAGCCCGCGGAAGAAGTTCCGTGTTCGATAGAATACCCGAGACTTGATCCGGCCAGGGGCCGGTTTTGGCCCCGCGAAGCAATTTTTTCTCCGGTGTCGTGGTAAACCCGGAGCAGGGACACTATAAAGATTATGCTCGAAAGAACCACAAGCAGTATGTAACGGCCCTTTCTTCGGGCGTCAATGATTTTCCATTGAATTAGTCCGCGAACGCCCCAGACTAAAATTCCAAGAGCTATAAGCCCGACTACAGCCTGAAGCCCTACCGGCTCGCCGGTTTGTGAGGGTGAAGAAAACGAGGTGAAAAAATTATGAATGAAAGTCATTAGTTATCCTTTTGTCCAAATTGACAACAGTTCTCATCTTTCAGCTGATTCCGTTAAATGACGATTACCCGGCCCCGGACCTGCTCATTAAATTTTGGGAGTGTCCAGGACATCCTTTATTTTTGACACCAGCCGTTCAATCGCGAAAGGTTTGGCTATATAGCCGTCGGCCCCGATGCCGAATGCCTCTTCGACATCATCTATGCGCGCGCGCGCCGTGCACATTACAACGGGAATGTGTGACGTTTCAGGGGACGCTTTAAGCAGCTCAAGGAGCTGCAGGCCGTCCAGCCGCGGCATATTGACGTCAAGCAGGACAAGCGCCGGCCCGAAACTTTTAACTTTCCCAAGGCCTTCAATGCCGTCGTGCGCTATAGCTGTTTCGTAACCATGTTTTACAAGAATGCGCGCCAGCATATTGGCGATCTCGACTTCATCCTCTATGATAAGGATCTTGGCTTTACTCATTTAGTTCCTTTCTACTTACGGGATATGGGGAGCGTCGAGGATATCCTTTACTTTGGATAGCACCTGTTCGGCAACGAAGGGTTTGACAATATAGCCGTCGGCCCCGATCCCGAACGACAATTCAACTTCTTTTATGAGCGAGCGGTCGGTGCACATTACGACGGGAATCGCTCTGGTGATGGGGGATGCCTTAAGCTGTTCCAGGAGCTGCCAGCCGTCCAGGCGCGGCATATTGACATCCAGTATGATAAGCTTCGGCCCGAAATTTACGACTTGATTGAGGCCGTCAATCCCGTCGTACGCGGCCGCCACTTCGTAACCCCGGCTCGAAAGGATCAGAGTAAGAATATCCGAAACCTCGCGGTTATCTTCAACGATAAGTATCTTTGTCCTGGCCATGCCTTAATTATACCATAAATACGACAGTGATAAACGATAAGTGGTAAGCGTTAAGTGGTAAGTGATAAGCGAAAATCCAGCCGCGCACATACCGCATGCCGCTTACCGCTTATCGCCGCCTTCTTGACACAAGAACAGCAAATAAGTATATTCAAGGTGGCGCAAGAAAGTATAATACATTATCACGGGAAATCAACTATGAAAATGGGTTCTTCGGAAAAGGGCGGCGCGTTCATTGTCTCTGTGGTTACGAGCCTTGTCGTTTCGTTGATCGTTTGCTTGTTCTTTAATTTTTTCGGCGCCGATATCATTGATAAACTTCTCTCGCAGACAACGGAAGTCCCGAACCTCGCGGGGATGAGCCGGGGAGACGCAAAAAGCGCCCTCGCCGTAAAAAAACTGTTATTTTTCGAACAGGGGGAAGCCAACGACGCGAAACTTCCGAAAGGCAGCGTTCTAAGCCAGAATCCGTCCGCCGGGCTCAAGGTTAAAAAAGCCAGCAGTATTTCGGTTGTTCTGAGCAGCGGAAAGACCGCGGTCCCGAAACTCGCGCTCCTGGTTTTAGCCGACGCGATGAACAAGATCACCGAGAGCGGTTTGGCGGCGGGTGACATAAAGGAAATGGAATCGGCGCAGGTTCCTCCGGGCGCAGTCATATCTTCCGATCCCGAAGAAGCTAAGGAAGTTCCTCAGGGCACGGCGGTCGCGCTGGCAGTGAGCAAAGGCGCCGGGCGGGTCAAAGTACCGAAACTGGTCGGCAGGCAGCTGGCGGCCGCTAAAAAAGCGCTGGAATCGGCGGGGCTCGTTATAGGCAACACAAGAGAGACGACCAGCGAGTTTTACCAGTTCGACATAGTTCTTGAACAGAAGCCCGAGCCGGGGGCGCAGGTCACAAAAGGTTCAGCAGTAAACATTACCGTAAACGTAGAAGATAAAGCCCAGCAATGATCTTTGGAGCGCGGCCAATTTCCGCGCTCGCGGCGAGCCGAACACCATCCTGCTGTCCTCACTTTCCTTCACCGCACTTTCACTCAAGCTATAAGTTGTAAGTTTTAAGTTGTAAGCGGGCCAAGGCAGTTTGTCGTCGTAAACTAGCACTTACAACTTATCACTTACGACTGCCGTTAAAGATATGGTATAATGTAAACTATGGATCAATATCTCGATAAACTCAACCCGACCCAAAAAGAGGCCGTTCTTCACATAGACAGCCCTTTGATAATATTCGCGGGCGCCGGCACGGGGAAGACCCGCGTCATCACCCACCGCATCGCCTATCTTGTAACGCAGGGCGTTTCTCCGATGAGCATACTCGCGGTAACGTTCACGAATAAGGCCGCGGAAGAGATGCGCAAAAGGGTGGACGCGCTTGTCCCGGGAAAGGGGCGGAGCGTCTGGATCTCGACGTTCCATTCGTTCTGCGCGCAGTTCCTGAGGGTGGAAGCCAGGAACATCAAGCTCGACCCGGAATTCCTGATCTATGATTCTTCCGATCAGAAGAGCGTGCTCAAGGCCTGCGTCAAGGAGCTCAACCTTGACGATAAAAAATTCAAGCCGGGCAGGCTGATGGAGATAATCAGCCGCGCCAAGGACGACCTGCTCGACGCCGACTCCTATGCGATCCACGCCATCGCTTCCGCCGATTATTTCAGGCAGAACGCGGCCACCATCTACTCGCTCTACCAGAAAAAGCTCAACGAGGCGGGCGCTCTCGATTTCGGCGACCTGCTCTTGAAGACGGTCAACGCCCTGAAAGAACATGATAATATCCGCGAAAAATACCAGGCACGCTTCCGGTACGTGCTTGTCGACGAGTACCAGGACACCAACCACGCCCAGTATATCCTTACTAAGTGCCTCTCGGCCAAGCACAAGAATATCTGCGTCGTCGGCGACGACGACCAGTCGATCTATTCCTGGCGCGGGGCGGACATAAGGAACATTCTCGAGTTCGAAAGGGACTATCCGGGCTGCAAGACGGTGAAGCTCGAAAAGAACTACCGCTCGACGTCCAACATACTCGCGGCCGCCTGGGAAGTGGTAAAGAACAACAAGAACCGCGTGGAGAAAAAACTCTGGACCGAAAACCCGGAGGGACAGGCGATAAGGGTGTTCCAGAGCACGAGCGAGATCGAAGAAGCCCAGAAGATAACGGATGAAATAGAGTTCCTCGCGAATTCCAGGAAAATAAAGCTCAGCGATTTTGCCGTTTTCTACAGGACGAACGCCCAGTCGCGCGTGATGGAAGACGCTTTCCGCCGGGCGGGCATACCATACGCGGTTATCGGCACCGTCCGGTTTTACGAGCGCGCGGAAGTAAAGGACGTGATGGCCTATATCCGGCTCATACACAACCCTAACGATAACGTGAGTTTCAAGAGAGTTATAAACGTCCCGCGCCGCGGCATAGGCAAGACGAGCCTCGATACCCTCGAGCGCACCGCCTCCGCCGCGAACGTTTCGCTCTGGACGGCCTCTGCCGATTGCGGCTACCTGCCGCCCGCCGCGAGAAAAGCGATAAACGAGTTCAGGCAGATAGTCGGCTCGATAAGGGCGGCCAAGGAAACGCTGACCATCAAACAGATCGCCTCCGCTGTGCTGGATAAAACGGGCTACGTCAAAGAGCTCGAATCCGAAGACAGCCTGGAAGCGAAGAACAGGATACAGAACGTTTACGAATTGATCTCGGCGATTGACGAGTTCGAGCAGAAATCTTTCGACAAGACGCTTTCCGGCTACCTCACGCAGGTCTCGCTTGTCTCCGACATAGACGAGTGGAAGGAAGAGACCGACCGGGTCACGATGATGACCCTGCACCTCGCCAAGGGCCTCGAGTTCAACACGGTTTTCGTTTCCGGGCTCGAAGAGGGGCTTTTCCCGATAGGGGAGGCCGCTTTCGACCAGGAAGAACTGGAAGAGGAACGTCGGCTGATGTACGTAGGCATGACCCGCGCGAAAGAGAACCTTTATCTGAGTTGGGCCGCGGAGCGCAAGGTCTACGGCAAGAGCCGGTGGAATATGCCTTCTAGGTTCATAGAAGAAGCGGGCCTCTCTTCGGGCGCCGCGCTGGAAGTAACGGGTGTCAGGAAAGAGCAGGCGTCTTACCGCGGGGAATATGCCGCTGACAGCGGCGACGGCGGAGGCTTTGACGGAAGGAAGCTCCGCCACGCCGAAGACAAGCACTCGGGCGAGTTCGCGCTCGGCACCAGGGTGAGGCACACCCAGTTCGGCGACGGTAAAGTGATCGACCGCTCGGGCTCCGGGGAAGATATGAAGCTCGTCGTCCTCTTCGACACAGGCCAGTGGAAGAAACTCATAGTAAAATACGCGGGGCTTCAAGTAATATAACAAGCAATAAACAGCTCCAGGTCAGTGGTATGCGGTAGGGGAAAACAAAAAACCATCAAAATATTTATCAGTTGCGGTAAAGCGGCAGAATCAGGCAAAAACTGTGAAAATAACAAAATTTTATGGAAAAAACGCGAATTTTCTGGTATAATATCTTACTGAGATTGCACGTAGTTTTAGAGGTTGAATGAAGATAACGGAAAAGGACGTCGAATACGTCGCTCGCCTTGCCCGCCTGGAGCTTACCGGTGAAGAAAAGGTAAAGTTTACAGGCCAGCTTGAGTCAATCCTTTCTTATATAGACAAACTTAACGCGATAGATACGAAAAATGTGCCGCCCACGAGCCACGCCCTTTCCCTAAAGAACGTCTGGCGTGAAGACAAGCTTGAGCTATGTCCGGAAAACGTCAGGGAGACTATGCTCTCCAACGCTCCCGAGCGCGAAGACGATTTCTTCAGGGTAAAAAAGGTCATCGAGTAATGGATAAAGATATAGCGGGGTTTTCGGCGGTAGAGCTTGCCGAAAAGATCAGGTCAAAAAAGATATCGTGCGTCGAAGCCGCCGGAGCCAGCATCGAACGGATAAAAAGGCTCGATCCGCGAGTGAAGGCATTCGTTACGGTGACGGAAAAAGAGGCGCTCGAAGCCGCGAAACTTATCGACGATAAGATCGCGCGCGGCGAGGCGGCCGGGGCTCTCGCGGGCGTGCCCGTAGCCATCAAAGACAATATGATGATAGCGGGCATCCCGACAACGTGCTCGTCAAAGATATTGAAGGGCTACACGGCGCCATACGACGCCACGGTCATTGAAAAACTTAAGAACGAGGGCGCGGTTTTCGTGGGAAAGACGAATCTCGACGAGTTCGCGATGGGTTCGTCAACAGAGAACTCGGCCTTCTTTACTACGCGCAACCCCTGGAACACGGATTGCATTCCCGGAGGCTCCTCGGGAGGCAGCGCGGCGAGTGTGGCCGCTATGATGGCGCCTCTCGCGCTCGGCTCGGACACCGGCGGTTCCATACGCCAGCCAGCCGCCTGTTGCGGGGTAGTGGGATTGAAACCGACATACGGGCGCGTCAGCCGTTACGGACTCGTTGCGTTCGCGTCATCGCTCGACCAGATAGGGCCGTTCGCCCGGACGGTCGAGGATGCGGCGGTCCTCTTAAAAGTTATATCCGGGCACGACCCGAAAGACTCGACCTCCGTTGATATCGCGGTACCGGATTACGCGGCATCCATAAAAAAAGACATCAGGGGCCTCAGGATAGGCCTCCCGGAAGAATATTTCGCGAAGGGCCTCGACGGCGAAGTGGAAACGGCGGTCAGGGAAGCTGTGAAAGTCCTCGAGAAGCTCGGGGCGATCGTAAAAAAAATATCCCTGCCGCACACGGAATACGCGATAGCGGTCTATTACATAATAGCGCCGTGCGAAGCCTCGGCGAACCTCGCGCGCTACGACGGCGTAAAGTACGGGTTCAGGGCTGAATGCTCGAACCTCCTCGAGGAATACGAGAAAACGCGCGGCGAGGGTTTCGGCCCGGAAGTGAAAAGAAGGATAATGCTGGGTACCTACGCGCTTTCGGCGGGCTATTACGACGCTTATTACGGAAAAGCCCAACGGGTGCGCACGCTCATAAGCCGGGACTTCGAGAACGCTTTTCGGGAAGTGGACGTTATAGCGGCTCCGACCGCGCCGACCAGCGCTTTCAGGCTGGGCGAGAAAGCGCAGGACCCGCTGCAGATGTACCTGTCGGACATTTACACGATATCTTCGAACCTCGCGGGCATTCCCGCTGTTTCCGTGCCGTGCGGTTTCACCAGGGCGAAACTGCCGGTAGGCCTCCAGCTGATGGGCAGGCCCTTCGATGAAGAAATGATACTCAGAGCAGGCTACGCATATGAAAAAAATACCGTATGGAGTGAGGAACATCCTAATGTATAGGCAGTCAATAATCATCGTCGTATTATTCCTTTCGGCTCTAGCCGTGGTTTACCCGGTGCTCAACAAGAACGCCAACGAGACCCAGGCGGCGAGCGAGCAGGAAGCGAGCATCGATTACAAGAGGGCGGTCAGCTACCGCGAGCTTATGGGCGAGCTGGAAAAGCGCGCCGCTAAGTTCCACGGGGAAGCCGGTATCCTGGTAAAAGACCTCAAGACCCACCAGACGCTCGGCATAAACTCTTCAAAGCTTTTCCCGAGCGCGAGCCTCGTGAAGGTCCCGATAATGGCGGCCCTTTACGCCGCCGAACAGGAGGGAAAGCTCAAGCTTACGGACGAGCTGGTCCTGGAGCGCAAGGAAAAAGTTAAATCGAGCAGCAAGATATTCCGCGCCCGCAACGGCACGAAATTTCAGATCTCTTACCTCATAGAGCTGATGATAACCCAGAGCGATAACACGGCGGCGAATATGCTCGTGGACGCGCTCGGTTTCGGCTACCTCAACCAGAAATTCGTAGAGTTCGGCATGAAGAACACGGACCTGCGCCGCGGCATTATGGACCTCAAGTGGCGCCGTGCCGGCATAGAGAACTACACTACCGCCGAAGACATGGCTATGATACTCGAGAAGATCTACAACGGCGAACTCGTGAGCAAAGAGGCGAGCGCTGGAATGCTCGCGACCCTGAAACGCCAGAAAGTCAACGACCGCCTCCCCAAGGGGCTGCCGGTTAACATGGTGGTCGCGCACAAGACTGGCCTCTTGAACGACACCGTCAGCGACGTGGGCATTATATTCACCGACGAAGGCGATTTTATTATCTGCGTTCTCACTGCGGACATTCACAATTTCAGGACCGCCAAAAGGTTCATAGGGAAAATAGCGAACTGCACCTACGACAAGTGCTATAGAAAGCTGTCTTTGTGATAAATTAGCCCGCCCGCGCCGGACATTCATAAATAACAACGGTTATGCGCCGCATCGCTGACATAGCTTCGGCGGGTCACACCGGTTTGATGAGCGCGTATATGACCGGTTCGCTCCAGATAACATAGCAGGGAAAGAAATGTGAGGCATTTTTACAGGTGAATTTCGAAACGGTAATAGGGCTGGAAGTGCACGCGCAGCTCAAAACGGTATCTAAAGTCTTCTGCGGCTGCTCGACGGAATTCGGCGCGGCGCCCAACAAGAACATCTGTCCTGTCTGCACGGGCCAGCCGGGAGTCCTGCCGGTCCTGAACAAAAAAGCCGTCGAATACCTCGTCAAAACAGGCCTCGCGCTTAACTGCTCGATCAATCCCCGCTCGATCTTCGCCAGAAAACAATACTTCTATCCAGACCTTCCCAAAAATTACCAGATCTCCCAGTATGAGCTTCCTCTCGCCGAAAAGGGTTATCTCGATATAGTTGCCGGCGGCCGGAACAAGCGCGTGGGCATCACGAGGATCCACCTCGAGGAGGACGCGGGCAAGCTCCTGCACGCCATAGGCTCGCGGGAACTCGACTACTCGCTCGTAGATCTCAACCGCACGGGAGTCCCGCTTATGGAGATAGTTTCCGAGCCGGAAATGAGCTCGCCCGAAGAAGCTTACGAATACCTCTCGTCGCTCAAGAGCATACTCGAATACCTCGAAGTTTCCGACTGCGATATGGAAGAAGGCAAGTTCCGCTGCGACGCCAACGTCAGCATACGCCCGGCCGGGCAAAAAGAGCTCGGCACGAAAGCGGAGCTGAAAAATATGAACTCGCTCTCGGGCGTCAGGGACGCGCTCGCTTTCGAAATAACCCGCCAGATAGAGGTGGTTTCCGGCGGCGGAAAGATCGCCCAGGAGACGCGGCTCTGGGACGCGGATAAAAAAGAATCGCGTTCGATGCGCTCGAAAGAAGAAGCGCACGATTACCGTTATTTCCCTGAGCCCGACCTCGTGCCCCTCGAGCTCAGCGGAGATTATATCTCGGCTATAAGGCAAACCCTTCCTGAGCTGCCGGAAAAAAGAAAAGAAAGGTTTGTCAGGGACTTCGCGCTGTCGGATTACGACGCGGGCGTCCTCACCGGCGATAAAGCCCTGGCCGATTATTTCGAGGCCGCCCTCAATAAAGCCTCCCAAAATATACCGAAAGATACCGCCTCAAAACAACTGGCTAACTGGGCCATCAACGACCTGCAGGGCCGCCTCAACTCCTCGGGGAAAACGATAAACGATACTCCCGTGAGCCCAGAAAACCTGGCGGGGCTGGTCACGCTCATAGCGAACGGAACCATCTCTGGCAAGATAGCGAAAACCGTTTTTGAAGAAATGTTCGCGGCGGGCAACAGCCCGGAAGACATAGTCAAAGAAAAAGGCCTCATCCAGATCTCGGACGAAAGCGCGATAGCGAAGCTCTGCGAAGAAGCGATGAGCGAAAACCCCAAAGCCGTCGAGCAGTACAGGGCCGGGAAGACGCAGGCGATCGGCTCGCTGGTCGGCGCCGTGATGAAAAAGAGCCGGGGCCAGGCTAACCCCCAGTTGGTCAACAAGGTCTTGAAAGAAAAACTTTCCTGAAAAAGGCATCTAATTCCGTATTTTAATCGCGAACATGAAAAAAATATTATTTTTATCAGGCGCTTTGGCAGGCTCGGCAATAATCGCCCTGGTTTTTATGGAAGTGGTATTTAATACTTCTTTTGGCGCAAATATTGTGAAATATATTCACAACCCCCTGAGAAAAGATGATGGGAGCTTTAAAATATATGTAGTCGGCGAGTCAACTTCCGAAGGCGAACCGTATATCCCCAAAATATCATTTGCTAAAATAGTTTCCTATATGTTCGGCGGGAAACTGCGAAACAGGGAAATTAGGATAATCAATCTCGCGAAGGGGGGCAAGAACGCTGAGTACGAATACTGGAGATTATTGGGCGAGCTTTACCTGAGGCCGCCCGGTGACGGGTTGTTGTTGATTTACTCCGGGATCAATGACGCGTGCCAGGATAGTTATGATGAAGAATACGGACGCTGGCGGTTTTTGCAGAATTCCCTTGTAATTTCCAAAATACAGTATTTATTGCAGGAAACAAATATTAACTGGCTAAGAAATATTTTCGGCGTCAATAATCCACGGTCGCTTCAAAGATACGATTACAGGTTAAGGAAAATAGTAAAACTCGCCGAAAGGTTCAAGCTGAAGGTAATAATTTCGACGCTCGTGAGCAATTACGCGGATTTTTCACCGTTGAAGGAAGGATCTGAATTCGCGGATGACATAAAGCTGGCTCAAAACTACAGGGACCGGGGTGATTTTCGCAAAGCGCGGGGAATATATTCCGCCTTGCTGCTGAAAAGCGCCTCGAACAGGGATTTCCTGAATTTCAGCATCGCGCAGTGCTATCAGGCGACGGGCGATTACGGCAATGCCAAAGAATATTTTTATCATGCCGTGGATAGCGGGAATGAAATTAGGCCCACTCTCGGGCAGGACAGAGTGATCAGGAAAATAGCTTCAGAGTACGGCATCCCTCTCGCGGACAATTTAAGGTATTTTGAAGAAAACTCGCCCAACGGGCTTCTCGGCAACAGCCTTTTTCACGACGCCCACCATCCGAACCTTAAAGGGCACATACTCCTGGCTAAGGGTTTTGCCCGGGAGATGGAGAAACTTTACGGCGTCAAA
>Ga0265342_10000665_pt1 | contig 35822 bp, 38 predicted proteins | sample 4CB327metaG_FD_203125 | JGI IMG/M metagenome (GOLD analysis project Ga0265342, IMG submission 203125) | Rhizosphere microbial communities from Carex aquatilis grown in University of Washington, Seatle, WA, United States - 4-CB3-27 metaG | ecosystem: Host-associated > Plants > Roots >... | reverse complement strand
TTCTCCTGAGAACGGTTCCCCATCGGGCGAGCTGGTGCGGCCTGAATTTCCAGCACAGTAATGTCTTCTTGAACGAGGCCGCAGCGCGCGACCTCGGGATGACGGTGAAGGTCGGCTTTCTCGACGGCGTCCGCCGCATCGTCACATGGGTCGATGAGCACGGAAAAGTGCCCTCGGCGGATACCGCCCCCTGGTACGACCGAATCGTCGCGGCGTGGGAAAGGTACGGCGTGGGCATGGCCGAAGAGCTCCGCGATGCCGACGGACCGTATGTCCCGTGAGCGCTGCAAGGGACGGAATATTGCGAGTGGCCGCCAACAGGCGCACGCTCACCACGGGATGACGGCCGCCATTTTTCTGGCTGGGTGATACCTGCTGGGGAAGCGCTTTTCGGGCGACGGATGAAAAATGGCTGGAATATTTCGAGGAGCAGGCGCGCCAGGGCTTCACGATGCTCCAAATATGCGCGCTGCCGCTTTTTTCCGATTTCACGCTGGTCACCGGCGACGATACCTTTGACGGACCGGCCACGCGCGATTTCACCGCGATGATTGGCGCCACCCTGCGCGACGCCGATCCCCTGCGCCGCCGCCTCCAGCGCTTTGGATACCACGAAGGACCAGGCGACCAGTGAGATATCAGAGCCTTGCAGCTTCACCGCGGCATTGCGAATTGGGGTAGTGAACGATTCTTCCGGCGCGTCCATCTTCTTGTCGTATAGTTTCTTGTGCTCCAGGTAGGGCACCAAGTTGTCGTCACGGATGGCAGCGGCATGAAGCCCTTTCGCGTAGTAGGCGTCGGAGGGGAGAACGACCTCTATTCCGGGAATGAAGGAGAACTACGATTCCAGCGAATGCGAATAGTGTCCGGCCGCCGAGAGATAAGCGCCGGTAGGCGCGCGAAGCACCATGGGGACGTTGATTTGTCCGCCGAATAAATACCTGAGGTTGGCGGCCTGTTGCACGACCTGGTCCATGGCGATGGTAATGAAATCCGAAAACTACAGTTCCACGACCGGCGGCATGCCCGTGATGGCCGCACCCACGCGGGCTCCGACGTAGCCATTCTATGAGACCGGCGCATCGATCACCCGATCCGTCCCGAGTTTGCTGGAGATCCCCTTTTGTCTGGCCGAACGCGGAGCCATAAGGGTCGTTCACGAGAAGCCGCCTTGTAGACCCTCACGACATTCATGCCGTCCGCGATCACCCCCGGAATGCAGTTTCCGGCGGCTCGCTTGGAGATGTCGGCGATCTTCGAGGACTCGGTGGTCCTCATTCCCACCGCGTATTGGTTGTTCTTGCACACGAAAAGGAGGGGGACGGAGAGGCCCGCGACGAGCTTCAACGACTCATGGAATGTGCCCTGGTTGGACGCCCCGTCACCGAGAAATGACACGGCGAAGCGGCCGTTCTTCACCAGCTTGGAGGAGAGCACGGCGCACCGCGAGCTGCATGCCGCCCGCGGTGATCCCATTTGCTCCGAGAATCCCGATCTCGGTGGAGGCCAGATGCATGGATCCGCCTTTGCCTTTGTCGTGCCCTATTTCTTTCCCGAAACGCTCCGCCATCATGCGGTCCCGTGCTCCGCCCTTCGCAATCCAGTAACCGTGCCCGCGATGCGTGCTCGTTATCTGGTCTTGAGGCTCGAGGTTGGCCTACGCGCCCACTGCGCACGGCTCCTATCCTATAGAGAGGTGCACGAAACCAGGCAGATCGCTCGCAGCGAAAAGTTCCTCCACCTTTTCCTCGAAAACGCGGATGGAACACATCTTCCGATACATGTCCTCAGCGAGTAATTTCGCGATTGCCCTAATTCCTCCCTTTCCCTTCAACTTCTGAGAATGTCCGGCAGGTCCAGAACTGTCCCCCCATATTCATACCGAGTAACCGGCCAAGCGCCGCATGCTGAAAGAATCCCCGGCCGCGTCCCGCTGATGGAAAGCTCCTCGACTTTCACACCCGTGATAGTGATGAACCAATCGAAAACCTGGCTTGGCTGAACTTGCGCGTCCGGATCCATGCAGAGAGTGGGATCCGCGAGGATATACCCCGTGATCCCGCCCTGGTAGTGATTTCGCCACTCATCCTCAAAACCTGTTTCGCGGTATAAGCTCTTCTCTGCTTCCAGGATATCGGCGAACTTCCTCCCGGGCGTGCAGAGCGAAATGGCTGCGGCCTGAATGCGACAGGCGGCCTCATATCTTGAGGCGACATCGGGGGGAAGCCGGTCTCCAAAACTGACCATACGCGTGACGTTCGCGTGGAGGCCCCATTTACGAACCGCAGAATGGAGGAGGACGAGCCTATCTATGGTCTTGTCTGACGGGCAGGGATGGCGATATTTGGCTATGCGTTCGTCGCTCCCAATAAGTAGAACATCGCAGGAAAAGCCTGCGTGCGCGTACTCTGCGAGGAACATCCTTTCGACCTCGCGTTCCTGCATGCCGGGAGTCATTGATGCAGCCACCTTCGCGATGATCAGCTCGGTCGTGCGAGCGATCGTTCGGCACCGCTCCACTTCCGTAGCGGTGAAGGGGTAGTGAAGACCCGTGATTTCCTGGGGTAAGCATTCCGCTCCGCCGATGGGAATGTCCGAGACGGTCTTCAGACCCTTCACCAGATCAGTCGCACGGTCCTCGCGGCTGCTCTCGTACCAGCGTAGGAAGACCGGTTCTACATCAAAGTCTATAAGCTCCTCGTCCAGAATGCGAGGGCCGTCCATTGTTTGCGCGACATGAAAGACCTTATTCTCCGTAATCGCAAGCAACGAGAATCCCAGTTCGCTGTTCCGCACAACGGCATTGTCTCCCCCGCCGGTAAGCCATGAAAAATTATCGCGCCGGCCGATGACGAGGGCGCCACGTCCGGTTTCATCGAGATACGCGCGGATTTTTCGGAGTTTCTGGTCGAAGTCGCCGGGCCTGGTTTCGCTCATAGACGCAATTACGCCCTATGGAGAGCAAGAATGCTTTCACGGGATTAGCGCTTTGTTGAACGATTTGCGCACATTGACGCGCTCTTCCTCCTGGAGATGGTGAGTTCGTTTTTCAAGTCTTCAAAATGAAGAATGGTGGTGTTAATACGTCTTGCCGTTTGATTCCTTCAACAGTGTCGTGAATGATAAAAGGTCCCAGTGCCAGACTCCGCATATTGAACATAGCACACTCCAAAAGCAAAACGGGGCTGCCCGGTGTATCCGAGAGCAGGCAACTGCATCTCTCGGCGATTCCGGCAGTGCAAGTCATTCTCGTCTTGTATCAGCTGTTCATAATCGCTGCGCATTCATAAATCCCTTATTCCTCCCGGAGAGCCCATGACTGCTTTCCTTTTTCAGGTAGTTGTACATTCGCGTCTGTCCAAAAGGAAATTGCTCAACGGCAATCATTCTCACGGCAGCCTCCATTTTCGCCGAAATGCGGTTGTTCAGATTTGGCTGCATTTTGTCCTTCTGCCCCAAAGCTCAGCCGCCGCCAAGATCCTACAGATCTTTGAAGCTATTGGAGTTGTTCCGCGCGTGTCCGAACAGCTTGCATGCCCCTGAGAAATCTCCGGAATGTTGGGCAAAGAAGAGAAATCCGAATTTGTTCTCGATTTTCTTTTGATCCGTTGGCGTCTTTGACCCCTCATTGTACTTGCCGATTTGAAAGCGTCTTCATTGACAGAGAGTTCCATTCTCTCCGGAGGGTGAAGCTAACTGGCTTGTTTGCACGAATCCGCTGCTGGTTGATATCGCCCGTAGAAATATCGAGAAGTCCGCCAAACAGCGTTATTTGGCTCATGAGTGAGAGCTTTATAGATGTGCACTCTCATCCGTAGAAAGCCAGTTTGCAAAAAGTAAAAAGGAAAATGAAAGTATTGACTTGCCGCTGTGACGGTGTTACCATCCGATTCATTCACCTGCCGTCACGGCAGAACGTAGAGAAGGACTGGGACATGTACGACAAGCGGATTTCGCGACTATTGATTGCAACGCTGGTCATTGCGTTGCTCATGTGCATTGGCGGAGTGGCCTTTGCAGGCGCTAAAGCAGAGACAGGGACGTCGCCAGGTAAGATTACGGTAGAGTACTGGCCGAACTCTTCTGACGACCAATGGGTCTCACCTGTCGTCAAGGACTTCGAAGCCGCCAATCCTGACATCACCATAAAATACAGCATTTTCACTTACACTATTGACAAAATGAAATTGGCATGGTATATCGGTTCCTTCCCTGGATTAATGAATAGGTCGACTTATGGTAATCCCGACGCCAGCCGCTTTTGAGAGAGGGATGCTATGAATCATAGTCCCTGCATGGAGTAAGATCAGGGAGGTATATCATGGCTATTCGTGTCTTCTCAAAAGGGAACAGTATTACGAAACGGTTCGCGGTTGAAGAACTCGTCCGGTATTTGTCGCGGATGATGCCAGATCTCCGATGGGAAACCGATTCCGGGGGTCCTGCTAAGACGATATGGGTGGGGCTTTTCGAGGATTTTGGTATCCATGCAGAAGGCCTTGCCGACAGAAAATATGACGACGCATTTGTCGTGGATATTGATGAACTAGAGGGATTAATAGCTGGCAGCAACGACCGAAGCATCCTATTTGGGATTTATCGTTTCCTCGAGCAGGCAGGCTGCCACTGGGCTAGACATGGCGCGGCCGGGGAGTATATTCCGGAAAAAGACGTGAGTTCCCTAAAGGTACGAATTGAGGATCGCGCAGCTTATCGGTATCGCGGTGTTTGCATAGAAGGGGCGGACACATATGAGAATGTACTGGACAACATTGATTGGATAATGAAGGTCGGCTTCAACTCGTATTTTTTAGAGTTTTTTGTCCCATATACCTTTTTTGCGCGCTATTATTCACATAAAAATAGCACATGCAAGAAGCCGGAGCCGCTCTCGGTCGAAACCGTCAAAAAGTGGACCAGCCAGCTTGAATCCGAAATCAAAAAAAGAGGTCTGCTCTATCACGCAGTAGGTCATGCTTGGACGTGTGAGCCGCTTGGTTTACCTGGTCTTGAGTGGGAACCAGTTGAGGATCATCTAGGTGATGAACAACGGAAACTACTGGCCCTTGTCGGAGGGAAGCGGGAGCTGTGGCACGGTGTGCCGCTGAATACTAACCTGTGCTATTCCAACCCCATAGCTCGGGAAGTCATTGTGAAAGCGGTTGTAAACTATCTGGAAAGTCACGGTTATGTGGATTTCCTTCATGTTTGGCTGGCTGACAACTTCAACAACCATTGCGAGTGTCCTGGTTGCCGGAAGGCGATGCCTTCCGATTTTTATGTAATTCTCCTTAATGAGATCGATGTCGAACTTACAAAGATGGGCATCACGACTCGAATCGTTTTCCTGGCCTATGAAGATTTGCTTTGGGCACCCGAAAGAGAGAAATTCATCAATCCGGACCGTTTTGTGTTCTTATTCGCTCCCATTTCCAGGACCTACAGCAAGACCTACGATGTTCCAAGTGCGGATACGTCTGTGGCCCCGTATAACAGAAACCACCTAACACTTCCGAAAGATGTAAGCGAGAACATTACGCACATGTATCACTGGCGGAAGATGTTTCATGGAGACGCATTTGCTTATGAGTATTATCTCATGTGGGATCACCTTTTTGATCCAGGTTATTATGGCATGGCCGAGGTGATGAGCCAAGATATCAGGAACTTACGCAGAATAGGCCTAAACGGTCTGATTAGCGATCAGTGTCAGCGTTCCTTCTTTCCAACAGGCTTTCCCATGTATGTGATGGGCAGGATGTTATGGGATGATAAGGCTTCAGTGGATGATATTGCGCATGAGTATTTTGATAAAACATTCGGAGAAGACGGGGAGGCGTGCAGGCTTTATCTGAAAGAACTATCAATGCTTTTCGACCTTGAATACATGCGTGGAGAAAAAACCGGTAGAAAGCGCAGGAATGATGAGGACGTCTCGCGAGCGGAGAGCTGCGAAAAGGTTGTCTCGGTTGACGAGAATATCCCTCTCCGTTTGGCGCAGATACCATCGACTGTGAGTGCGTTCCTGCCGACCATTCGAAAGAATGTGGAGACGAACGCCGGTAACTTACGCATTTCGTGGGAATATCTCCTGTATCACGCAGACATCGTCACGGCTTTGTCACGGGCATTGCTCGAGCGAGAAAACGGAAATGACGATACGGCGAAAGTGCTTTGGAGTGAACTTGCCGATATGGTTTCCTCGTATGAGGATGTACTTCAGCCGGTCCTAGATGTATTCGAATACATTGACGTTCTACAAAGGAAGTTCAAATAGGGATTATCAGTGTGCGCACGCGGCTTATGGTTGGGACATGAGCCTGCGCAGCGGCTTGAAACTAAAGCTTGGAGGTCCTAATGGAATCGGTCAAGATAAGTAGGACATCATTGCATAAAGTTGGTGAGCGTTTATGGAATGGGCGGTATTGCTACCTGATGCTTCTGCCAGTAATGGCCAATTTCATCGTCTTCCATTATTGGCCGATGTTCGGTTTGCAGATCGCCTTCAAGTCGTATAATGCTGCACTGGGCATAACGGGAAGCCCCTGGATCGGTTTTGAAAATTTCACGAAATTCTTTACAGGCATTTATTTCTGGCCGCTTTTACGGAATACACTGGTCATTAGTCTCTATTGTATTGGATTTGGCTTTCCCGCTCCAATCCTTCTGGCATTGCTGCTCAATGAGGCAAAAAATCAAACGTATAAACGTTTTGTACAAACGGTTTCCTATATGCCATACTTTCTTTCAACTGTCGTTATCGTCAGCCTTTTGAACCTTTTCTTTGGCGCAGGTGGTCTTTTTAACGGCTTGATAACCAGCTTTGGCGGTAAACCCATATTGTTTCTTCAATCACCGCAGTATTTTCGACCACTTTTTGTCGGGTCTCTAATATGGCAGTGGACGGGATTTGACGCGATCATCTACTTGGCGGCGATTACAGCGATCGATCTGGAGCTTTATGAGGCGGCTGAACTGGACGGAGCTGGTAGATTTGCCAAGATATGGCATATCACACTAGCTGGTATAGCGCCAACGATTATCATTTTGTTCATTCTTCGCATGGGTGGTATCCTGAATATCTCGTGGTTGCAGGCGCTACTCATGCAAAACAGCCTGAACACTTCTGTATCTGACGTGATCCAGACATATGTCTATAAACGGGGTCTTGTGTACAGGGATTATAGTTTTGGGGCTGCGGTTGGGATGTTCCAATCAATCGTGAGTTTAATCTTCGTTTTGGGATCAAATATGATCTCCAAGAGGCAATCTGAGGTATCTATTTTTTAGGGCAACCAAACTATTCACGGAAGGATTATGAAAATGGCCGCGTCCAAGTCGTTTCAGAGAATACGTGGGAGACCGGGTGTCAATATTTTGTTGGGATTTATCGTCATAATCACGCTCTATCCGATTGTCTATGTATTTTCGGTTTCAATCAGCGCCCCTTCTGCCGTCGAATCGCAGAAGGTCTGGTTATGGCCTGTTGGGTTTAGCTTAGGTTCCTATGAACTGATGGCTCTCCATCCATATTTGGGAAGATCCTATCTGAATACGGTCATCTACACAGTTTCTGGAGCGGCCTACTCTATGATCCTCACGACCTTCGGCGCTTTTGCCTTGTCGAGGAGGAATCTGATCGGCAAGAACCTTATGATGTTCCTGATTTTCTTCACGATGATATTCAGTGGAGGAATGATTCCGACTTATTTGGTGGTTGTTGCGCTTGGCCTTTATAACTCATATGCAGCAATGATTTTTCCGTGTGCGATTTCGGCATACTATTTGATACTTATGCGTACTTTCATGCAGCAGGTACCATATAGCATGGAAGAATCAGCGAAAATTGACGGCGCTAACGATTTTACAGTCTTGTTTCGGATTTATTTGCCGATGTCTATTCCCGTTCTTGCAACAATCGGTCTTTTTTATGCTGTTGACCGATGGAATGATTGGTTTTCAGCGATGCTATATCTGAGCAGTACGTCCCTTTACCCGGTCCAACTTGTGATTCGTAACTTGCTAATTACAATGACGGATAATCTGGTCAATCAAAAGGTATCGCAGGGAAGCGGGGTATCGACTTTTACTCCGACCGGCTTCAAATGCGCGGTTATTGTAGTAACCATCGTGCCCATTATTGCAGTGTATCCATTTTTGCAGAAGTATTTTGTGAAGGGAGTTATGATTGGAGCGATCAAGGGTTGATACGCGGGAAATAGGTTGTCGAAGACGCAGACAGAGCGCTGTGTCTTATGACATAGACTCAGGCACATTACATCAATGTCCTGAGAAAAACTAGCAGGAGGTTTGACATGAAAAGGACAATTCTAAGAATCCTCACCATTCTCTTACCCGCTTTCCTTTTGGTTAGTCAGGTAGGATGGGCAGCAGCTCCCCCAGGAGTGCTAACTTTTATGACCCCCGAATTTGTCAATGCACCGCTTACGGTAGATGATTTGGTGATGACCCAAATTCAAAAGGCAACGAATGTCACGATTACGCTTCAGGTTGTACCAGCTGCAGATTTCAACACGAAAATCGACGCGCTGGTAGCTGCTCATCAGCTCCCCGATATGATATGTATCGGTAGTATACAACCTCAATACAGTTCCCAGGGCGTTTTTGCCAAGTTGAATGGCTGGCTTGCGAAAAGCGCCACCTTCCAAAAGCTCTTTACCCAGTTCCCCTTTTTGCTAAAGAATATGAAGGACGACAAGGGCGACATTTATTTTATACCTCGTATGTCAGAACTTCCGTGGTGGACAAATGAAATGATCAACCAGAATCTTTTGGACAAATCTGGCAAGAGCGCGCCAACAAACCTAACGGAATTCGAAACCGTTCTAAAGGCATTCAAGGCTTTAGGCAGTGATGTAATTCCATGGGAAACTGGCGCTTGGATGGGTAACAGTTTTGGCGACCCTGTACTTCATGCTTTCGGGATTACACAGGGCTGGTATGATTACGGCAACAAAAAGTATGAGTACGGTCCTTATGACGAAAAGGACGCTTATTACCAGTACCTTGTTTACATGAACAAGCTTTGGAACGAAGGGCTGATCGATACCAGCGCATTCTCTATCAGCGACGATGATATCGTTGCCAAGCTGAAAACTGATAAAGTTGGCTTCAATTACGGGTGGGCAGATGGTTTCTCTCTTTGGGGAAAGGGCGGTTCATATGGTACAAACTTTGTGCCAATGGCAGCGCTCGCAGGCCCGGATGGAAAATCTCATTCGGTTGTTTCTCAGTTTATGGACGGCAACGTTTGCTATATTTCAGCAAGTTCCAAGAACATAGATTCCGCGGAACGGGTGCTAGAATATATCTATGGCGACGAAGGCACCACATTGTTGAACTGGGGCGTTGCGGGACAAACGTATACCGAGGTCAAGGGGACAAAAACCTTTACGGCCGTCATAACTAAGGATCAGATGCCAATGAACAAAGTACGAAGCCTGGGCGTACTGCATCCCTCGATTCCTTACCTGGACACGATGACTGCCCTTGCCAGTCTGGTCGGACCACTTACAGCGAAATATGTGGATCTCTGCAAGAATAACGCATTTCCACAGCAACCCTTTCTTAGTGGGACTACCTCGGAGCAAGCAGAACTCGCAGGCATAACAGCAGACGTCAATAAGTATGTCAGCGAGCAAAGCGCGAAGTTCATTACAGGCGCCACGGCCATCAATAAGCAAAGCTTTGCCACGTTTATTTCGACGCTTGAGAGCATGAACATCAAACAAGCGGATACGATCTACAAAGCGCAGTACCAAAGATGGGCAAATCGAAATTAACATTCAGTGATCTGAAAAAGGAGGATTCGCTCTGGCCTCCTTTCAGTTAGTGGAAAAAAGCAGGGAGAACCAGAATGGTTCTCCCTGCTCATCTGGTATATAATCGATAGTAAATAAGTGCACTATAGACAAACCAATAATGCAAGGAGGAAGATGCAGGATGGTCGACAATCATGAACTTGAAAAAGAGGCAATGAAGTGCTTCCTCAGCGGAGAAATCAGGCGAGCGCAGCAGCTGCAAACTGAGTTTCTCAACGAAGTCAAAGACTCTGGTGAGGATTATTGCAGTTGCAAGGAAAGATGCAGGTACCATGGGAAATGTGTGGACTGCGTCATCCTCCACCGTGGACATGGAGAACATCTGCCGGCTTGCTTTCAGGATATGGTCAACAAGAGGATTGATGCGCTCTCGGCACTCACAGAGCATTCAATAAAAAGCAAAGGGTAAAGGCGGCTCGAGTCGAGAGGACTAAACTATGATATTGTGTGGCATGAGCGAACTCACAATAACGCCGGTGTTGGGCAGCGTAATACCCGGATATTATCATATCAGGCATGCAACGCTCATATTGGATGATCTATATGCCAAGGCGATCGTTTTCGACGATGGAAACACAAGCATTGCAGCAGTTTCCGTCGATATGATTTGCATCACGCCAGAGCAGACTGAGGCGATCCGTTTCCGCGCACATCGCCTCACGAGCATTCCACGCGAAAACATCACGGTTTCCGCCACTCATACCATAACGGGGGGACCCAGTGTGGACTGGAGCAAGGAAATGCTTGCTGATCCCGCTTATGTTGCCTATTTTACCGCGCGTGCAGCCGATGCAATTGTCATTGCCTTCAATAACAGAAAACTCTGCGAAATAGGATGGGGATTAGGCAGGCAGACACAACTATCCTTCAACAGACGGTATCTGATGTCAGACGGTACTGTCATGACAAATCCCGGAGCCTGCCGCAATAGAATTGTTCAGCCTGATGGACCCATTGACCCTGAAATTGGCATTATACGAATTGACGATTACAACGGCGATCCGGTTGGCCTTATCGTCAATTTTGCATGTCATTTGGATACTGTCGGGGGCTCCGCCGTCAGTGCTGATTATACTGGGCAACTCTCCCAGCAGCTCAAGTCAAAGCTGGGGCAGGAGTTTATCTGTCTGTTTTTGCTTGGTGCCTGCGGAGACGTCAATCATATCGACTTCATGTCAGAAGGCAATGTTCATCCAGAGCACTATAAATGGATGGGACAAGAGCTATCAACTAGTGTCTATAAGGCATGGTCATGCGTTGCGGTATCCGAAGTGAAGTCCATTTCCTTTGCAAGCAACACGATCAAACTACACAGGAGAGCGCCCAGTGATATTCAACAGCAGGAAGCCAAGCATCTGCTTCTGGCAACGGAGTACGACAAGGAAAAACTAACCGCTTTCGATGCGCTTCAAATCGATCGATTTTATGCCGAGTGTATTTCCCAAATTGCCAGTGACCCCGGCTGGAGCAACCCCGTCCAGCTCGAAATCCAAGCCTTCAGAATTGGTGGTATGGCTCTCTTGTCAATACCGGGGGAATACTTTGCTGAGTTTGGGTTAAGCTTGAAAGCCAAATCTCAATTCCCCTTCACCCTCATCAACACTCAAGCAAATGGCAACTTTGGATATATTCCTACAGAGCGGGCATTTCGCACGGGCGGCTTTGAGCCAAGACTTTGCCACTGGAGTTTTTTAGAGGAAGGCGCAGGCCGATTGATTGAAGATGAAGCGATACGGCTCTTGAATACCTTATATGACAATAAAGGAGAATAAGAATGCTTTTGTGCGGGCTTTACGAAATTGACATAACACCGCCGTTAGGCTTAAGCATTCCCGGCCAACTTCATGACAAAAAATCCACTGGAATTCTTGATAACCTTTATGCCAAGTCATTGGTGATTGATAACGGCGTTATAGTCGCTGCAATACTATCGCTGGATATCTGTGCAATCACTCACACACAAGTGTCTGAGATACGCAAAAGGATTCATCAACTTTCAGGTATTGAAGAAAAGAATATACTCGTTGCAGCAACTCATACCCATACCGGGGGGCCATGCGAGCTCTGGCCAAGGTTATACAAACCCGATACCGACTACCTTAACCTGATTATTGCAAAAGGTGCGGATTGTGTAGTGATGGCATATCAAAACCGCAAGATAGCCCGAATTGGTTTCGGGAAGGGCAGTGAACAGCGGATTTCATTCCATAGACGATACAGGATGAAAAATGGCACAGTACGCACGAACCCTGGCGTAGGAAATAGTGACATTGTGGAACCCGACGGGCCCATCGATTCCGACGTGACAGTGATGCGCATAGATGACACCGGTGGATCGCCAATGGGTGTTATTACAAACTTTGCCTGCCATCTGGATTGTGTGGGTGGTACACAACTATCCGGCGACTATCCAGGTGAATTGAGCGGGAGTATCAAGCATGAACTTGGGAACTCGGTCGTTAGCCTTTTTCTCACTGGCGGCTGCGGGAATATCAATCACATCAACTTTTTAGCGCAATCGCCGATCAAAAGGCAGCATTGGAAGAGGATGGGCGCGCTCTTAGCCGAGGATGTGCTTCAGATTCGCTCTCAAATCGTGACAGCCGACGAGATTGTTTTGGAAACTCAAACTGATAATATACAGATGTTACGACGTATGCCTTCTGAATCCGAACGTACCTTTATGCAGAAGACGCTTGCGTTGCCAAAGGATGATCTGTCAGAGACAGATTGGTGGAGTGCGATGCAAATATTCCTGATTTCCGCAGAAAAGACATGGGACGCGCCCGTGGAGATAGAGCTTCAAGTCATGCGGTTCGGGGAGTTGGCCGTAGTTGCCATCCCATTTGAGCTATTTGTTGAGTACTCTCTTGCAATCAAACAACACTCATGGTTTCCATACAATATTGTAAGCACTCTTACGAACGGATTGTTTGGGTATGTCCCCACTCCTTCAGCATTGGCAGCTGGCGGGTATGAGGCAACGTTGGCTTACACCAGCTGCCTGCAGGCAGATGCCGGGGAGAAAACAGTTGATTCTGTCTGCAATTTGCTGGATCAACTTTATTGTTTCAATCCGGTTAGTCAAGGTCCTTAAGCTCGGGCTGGGACAATCTCCCGGAGGCCTCGATTTCCCATTGTCTCTGGGCGACCAGCGGGTACCGCCTAAGGCCCTGGGCACTGCCGCTCACGACGGCAATCAGCTCCGGGTTTTCCCGCGCGCATCGGGCAATTTCTATAAAATCGCCGAGGGTACGGATCGGCCGCACTTCGGTTGCTGGAGCCCGATTGCGTCGGATAGGCCGAACTTCCATCTCCCCGAGTTTTTCGGAGACCTTCTGTTGAAATCAGCGAATGACTAGACGTGCGTCCTGAAAGCTTTTGCAGGTGACAAGCGTAATTGGCCGGGTATTGTCCAAACGCTCCGAATAGTCATGAAGCTCTCCTAAGAAGGATTCGGATTCTTTTTCGTTGCTGGCTGGTTCGTTCGCGACGCTCCACATGATAACCCAGCCCGTACGATCCGCGGCATGCGGCATCAAAAGAATATGCCGCCCATCTCATATATGTATTTACCGTCGATATAGTGGCGCTTCAGAGCTTGCTGAAGGCTTGTCTCTTCAGGGAGATCCTCCAGTTTGCTGAACGGTTTGGTAAAAACAAAAGAGAATACCCCCTTTCCATCTGCTATTCTGGGATACAGAATGAATTTTTTCTGGAATTGCACCAATCCGGCTTCCGGCGAAAGGAATTGCGTTAGCTGATGATCCATCATCCAGGAACTGCAGCTGAATGCTTTGAAATTGTATTCGGGATAACAACGCATAAGAATCAGGCGCGCGTCCTCATAGGATTTTTCACAGGCAGCCTGCGAAAGTTTCCCCGCATGGCTGACGCCAGGAATATGGATCTCGATAACAGAATCGCCTGATGTCAGCATCATGCTCCATTTTTCCTTTTCCAAACGGATCCGATTACCATCCGCAAGACCGTTTTCGTTTACGGGGTACCCCTCATAATATGGATCCGTTTCGAGAAATCTGGAATCAACCGCGAGTATCTCATCCTTATAACCAGATGATCCGAAAACCATTCCCTTCTGTAATCTTACATCTCTCATCAAAACCTTGAACTCATTGTCTTTGTTTTTGAAAACATAGATGGATCCGTTGAAATGCTTTCGAACCTCAAAATCCAATCTGCCTATTCGCAGAATAAGGGCGTCAAGGTAGAGCTGCATCCAACTGATGTATCGTCCGAACGCCAATCCCGGTTTCCCATATATATCATAAGTCAGGTCAACAAGATACCTATATGCCTTCAGTGTATCACGGTAAATAGCCTCCGGCACCCCACGGTTTTTCATGGCTCGCGCCGCCGGCGGTATCAATGGCAGGAGTGAGAAAAGCAGAACGAAATCATACGCCAGAGTATCAACCCCGTCCCGTGGCAAAGGCGGAAAGACCTCGCTGATTTCGGATGCAAATGCCGTCCTGTCCGTCATGGCATATTGCAAAAGGAAAATGTACCTTTCCAGGCTCGAATTGTTTCTTACCTTCTCCGCAGCCTGCAAAATAACCCCGAGCCAATCGTCAAACAGGTCAAATTCATCGTTCAGTCTTTCAATATAGGGCTCCTGCAGAAAGAAAGCGCCATTTGTTTCATATTCCTTCATCGCAATGCAGAACAGCCGATCCCAGCGTTCTGGATACCTTTGAATATTCAGCGAATTCATCAAATCGGACATGCTTGTCATCGCATCACCATAATTGTCTTCCCAAGGCTAGCAGCCTATCGTTCATGATATATCCTGCATCGGGCGACATTCTGCTCGAACTGCATAGCCTGGTGAAGCTCATCTAATGATAGCAAGTACTATAGCTTGCCTTGGGCCGAATGGGAAGTCTGGAGGTGCCGAGCCTGCAACGCAGGGGATGAGCGACGCGGGGGGGGGACTCGGGGCGGAAGCGGACCGTTGATCTACCAATTGCGGTAGGACAGACAGGCTGATCCCCGGGGGGGAGCGAGGAGAGCGGAATCAGTTCAGCGACGCAGGATCCAGGCCAGGCAGTGGCTTCGCGATCTTGATAAGATGGCGCAGGATCTTGACCACCTGCAGGGTGTCAGTGATGATGGCGAGCACCTTCATCGGGTGGCCGCAACGAGAGCAGATCAGGGGATCCACCTCGTAGACTTTCTTGAGCAGCCGAGCCCAGGCGGAGCGGCTCTGTATGGCCGATTGGTAGGAAAGCTTATCCATCGGGCGTGCCGGGCAGGGAGGACTTCGGGGCACCCCGCGAGGCGCGCGGGATGCGCGTGAGCGATTGGGCGGTACGTGCCCGGGGCTGTCGCATCCGGGGCCAGCGCGAGTTGGTCTGCCACGTATTGAGATAGGGGCCCTTATGATGTGTCGCGTCACCGAGGGCTTCCATGGTACTCCGTGGAGTTGCGAGGACGGAACCCCCGCAGCACGTCCAAGGCGATCTGCTGCCGCCCTGGGGACGAAACCGGCCGAATCCGCACTTCGGGCATTTGAATGCCACTGAGTACCGTGGCCGCGATGCGGGCGATGCCCTGGCTCCAGCCTCCGCAGACGCGGAATGCCGAGGCGGCGCGCGCGATGAGAGGGAGGCGGGACCTACTGATGGTGGGGGCGGAGCGCTGCTCGTAGGCAGCCTGGAACTCGGGGAACCGGCAGCGGAAGAGCCTGCGCAAGGGATCGGGTCCCCGGGGACGGTAGAGGGGGCGGGCGCCTGGTTGGACAGGCGCAACGTCCGCAGTGGCCACATGAAGAGGAACGTGGGAATGGGCACTCCGACTTGATGGGTTCTCCGGGCGCAGGTCTTCCCGCCGAGCCTCCGAGCGTGGCGCAGCACTCGCGTCCTGGCTCAGGATTCGGGCAGCCGATTTGGGAAATACGTTGCCAGTTCCCGCGGAATGGCAGGTGCCTTGGTACGGGTCGTCGGCTTCGTCACTATCTTCGCAGTTCCGGCTCTCCTTGTGATTGTCGAAGATCACCTGAGGCTGTATTCTCAAGGAGATGGGTGACACGCTTCAGCGCGTCCGTGAGCTCGCTCGTGCCGACGCGGTGAAGATCTTGGAACATGGATACGATGAGTTGGCTGCCGATGGAATCTCCGCACGAGAGGGCCGTCCATGCCGTCTGGGGCATCCCAAGGAATGAGCTTTCTCCGGCAGTTCTGATCACCGCATATCGGCCTGACCCGCAACGTTGGGCTGACGACTATTCCAGGAGGACGAAATGACGACACGCAAGCGGACCAAGATCGTTCGTGAAGGCAAGTATGTTGCGGAAGTCGATGTAGAACTTCTGGAGGGCGAGACCGGTTGGTCGCTTTATCTTTCCTTGGATGATGCGTACAAGCTCGATGATGTAAGGGAAGCCTTGCGGCGGGGCGACATCAGCGCAGCATCCCGAGCATCACGCGTCTATTCTTTGACCCCGGTGTCGTGATATTCGATGCAGGCGCAATGCGAGAAGGAAGACCGTCCTGAGGTGGCGCGTCTGCTGGAGATCCAGCTCGCCGATGTCTGTGATTCCCGAATAGCTGTGCATGATGGTTATCTCCCCCTCGCCCAGCGACGATACGCTTCAATCCACTCTGCCCCTTCAGGTTGAGGAGATGGAAGGGAAAGGTCCAGTAATGGGATCCGCTGCTTCTCTGGGCCTCTGGAAAAAACCACAACAATCTCCTCCGCGTCATCGAGCTCGACTTTCTGCACGTTGACCTGGATGCCGAGCACGGTGGTCGAAAACGGGAAGCGAAGATTCTCCTCGACCATAGTGAAAAAACCCATCGCTTGCTCGCTCGCATTGTAACAGTCGACGATTGCCTCTGAGATCATTCGCTCAAGACGAGAGGAGGACGTTGGGCTGCGTGGGCTACTCGACCCTTGACGCATGCGCTTCAAGCTTTTTCCTTGTTTCATTGTTATCCTTTACACGGACGTACCCCATCGCCCGATAGCCACGGAGACGCTTTTCAAGCATCCGAAGAAGCATTGGGACTTTTCGATCCACATAGTCGTATATCCGCACCTCGGTCTTGCCGGCATACAGACGATGGAGACGGCCCGAGTATTGAATCAGCGTCCCTTTCCACGACACCGGCAGGGCGAGAAACAAGCTATCCAATCGTGCGTCGTCGAAACCTTCTCCGATGTAGCGCCCTGTCGCGAGGAGAAGCCGCGGCTTGCCATCGGGCGCCGTGGCGAAGCGTGCAAGCGCCTCGCGCCGCGTCGACGGCCTCATTGTTCCATGGAGCACGACAAGATCCGGAACGTATGCACGCAGTTCCTCAGACAGTTTTTCAAGGTGCTCGCGCCGCTCCGTGAGCACGATCGGGGAGCGCCCGTCTTTAAGGGCTTGGATTACATCTTTGCAGATGAGATTATTGCGGGCCTGATCGGCCGCCAGCATCGAGTAGAGCTCATGGATCGTGGTTCGCTCGGTCTGCTGATTAATGACAAAATCGGTTTCACGGACGATGAGGGACTGTGCAAATGGGCGTTGTGCGTTCTTGCTTCGTGAATCGACAGTGAACCGCGCAGGACCGAGTTGCATATAAATGATGGGCTGCTGACCGTCCCGGCGACGTGGAGTTGCAGTAAGCCCAGTAACAAACCTTGCCTTCACTTCAGAAAGGACGCGTTCGAAGGAAACGGCAGGGACGTGGTGGCATTCATCCACTACAATGTGTCCATAGCCAGCCACAAGGTCAGCTACGCGGCCAAGGCGGACTAGTCTTTGCATCATCGCCACGTCGACCTTACCAGTAGGTCTGTTTTTCCCGGAACCGATTTGCCCGATTTCCTTCGGTTCTTTGCCCAGGAACAAGGCAAGTTGTGCGACCCATTGATCGAGGAGAGGCTTCCGGTGAACAAGAACGAGCGTGCTTCGTCGCCGCATGGCGATCAGAAAGATCGCTAAAACGGTCTTGCCAGTCCACGGAGGTGCCACCAGGACGCCTATGTCGTGAGCCAGTAAAGCCTTTGCAGCTTGTTCTTGACTTGAGGTGAGAGTACCCGTGAAAGAGCAATCGAGCACGGCTCCCTCCTCGCGCTTGTCTGCGACCGAAAGGGCGATGCCATACTCGTTCAACAGGGCCTCAACCTCGGGCTGGCACCCACGAGGCAGGGCGACGTGCTCGGAGAGCTCTTCTGCACATGCAATAACCCTGGGGGTAAGTGCAATAGAAAGCCTCATGCCCTGCCTCTTGTAGAACTCCGGATTCTGGAAGGCAGCCAGACGCTTGATCTGGTTGAGAAGAGGAGAGGGTAGGCCGTTTCGTTCAAGAAACAAGCGTTGAGAAATGGTGGCGTGCACCTCGCGCGGAAGGGTTTCGTTCATGGACACCCGTTCCAAGTAGCCCGATGGAGGTCGTTTCCACGGAGTCTGGTCAGATTCCTCCTCGGCATCGACCATTTGCAGTCCCATAACCTTGCCCCGACGGCCAGCGTCTTGGACGATTTCTTGAACCCTATTCAAATCGATGCGCTGGATGCTCGATATAAAAGCCCACTGGTCATCATATGGAGTGAATGATGCATCAACAAATACCGAATTGCCTTTCGTCCTCGCTTCCCATTGAAGGGGAAGGGCAATGAGGTTTCCGAAGCCACCTTTGGGGAGCATATCCTGGCTTGGGAAGAGCCGATCGTAGGACGACATCGAAAGTTGGTGGCGACGAACCATGGTCCCGGTTATCAGGAAACACCCCAGATTCCTCGCGAGGCTGGAGGGGACGGGTTCGGAGAAGAAGAGCCAGGCGTGAGCGCCTTTCCCAGAACGTGATCGTTCGATAGCGACGGGAACATCGTGTGAACGACACGTCTCACGGAACGAAGCGACATCTTGCTGCCACGCGCCATCGTCGAAATCCGCGGCCAGAAACCAGCAACTCTCATCGGAAAGAAGCGGATATATCCCCATGACTTGAAAGCCTTTGAGATGCTTCTCTATTTCATCATCGGTGACGCAAAAGAACGCATGCTGAGAGCATTCAAGACAGTTTGTCTTTCCGGAACTTCCTGGACCCCTTGCTTTTCCACAGAGCACCGGATCCCACTCGTTCGCACAAGCCGGCGAATAGCCAGCCTTTCCTGTCCTACTGCTCTCCCAACGACGCGCGAAAACATCCTCTCGGCCGCGAAACAGCGAGCGAAACGTCCTCACTTTCTCCTCGCTTGAGAGCGTTGCCGTTGTCGAGATTGCGCCTTCGTCAAGCGCAGTCGATCGGTCAGCACGTGGCTCAAGAGCTGACAACTGCTCTTTGAAAGACGAAACAAGAGCACGGCGGCGTTCGAGTTCAGCGGCGATTTCTGAAATGCGTTGTTCTTCTCGAGCTATCTGTTCGGCGAGTATTCGACGTCTCGCGTCGCTGCTCTGGCTATCGCGCAACTATGCTCATCTCTCTGCGCGAGGCGGAATCGAGCCTCTGAGATCACTTCAGCTCGATCGTGAGTGACCCCTCTTCGCAAGCCGAGTGGGTCTTCTGGACGAGGAAGGCGACATAGAGCGTCGCAAAGGTTTGTTGGGCAGTGCCTTGGCGCTTTCTGCTGCAACTCGTTCCGCGAGATAAACCTTGAGCAGCGACTGATACGGCACATCACGCTTGTTAGCCAGGCGCTTCAAGTCTGCGAGAAGCTGAGCAGGAAGCCGTAGGGAGATTGTGGAAGTGGACAGCTTCAGGTTCGGAAATTGGGTGACCTCTGCCCTCGACCAGTCCAGGTAATCAGCCGTATCGTGCTCTTCCCAAAAGGAGCGTTCTTCGGCTTCTGACTTGAACTCAGGCACTGGTTTGCGTGCGCTTGGCATAGATCCCCCGTTCTCGCCGGCTCATGGGCCGGCCTGAAATAACCCGCAGCAAGGAGCCGCGGACAGTGAAAACGACAGTGAGTTGGCGCCCAGAATCAGCGTGTCCCAACGCCACAAATCTCCGTTCCAGCTTGGAATGGTCCTCGTCAAAGGTCACGACAACCGGTCTATTGAGGAAAAGCTGCTCGCACTCCGCCTGGGACACCTCATGTCTCACCCACGTCTTTTCGAAGTTGCCTTCATCCCACTGAAAGCCTTCAAGACTTTCAAAAAACTCGTCGAGCAGCCTCACATGCAATGTATACGATGAACATATACACTTGTCAACTCAAGAGAGCAGGCGACGACCGCCATTCCAGCGGCCGGCGTGGGCGCAGACAGACAGAATCGCTACGGTTTTGGCAACCGTCGGAGCAGTCGCGCGAGTACCATAGTTTCTCTCATCTTTTATCTCACAGCGCGCGCAGTTTTCCGGCGCTCAATCACGCAATTCTTTATCCTATTTTGAATTATTTTGCCCCAGGGATGACTCGAACATCTGACCTACGGTTTAGGAAACCGTCGCTCTATCCAGCTGAGCTACTGGGGCGTACTCACGGAGAATGATCTTACCGGCGCACCGGTCCCCTGTCAATTGGAAGAGCGCTCCGCTTCCGGCGGCAGGAACTCGGGAAACCGGTACAGGGAATGCCCACGCGGTATGTCGTAATCGGGGGCTGCATTACCCACCCGCACGCACTCTTCCAATCCCGCCTGCGCTTGCGGGAGAGGCACATTCAGCTCCATGGCGACAATCGCCACGGTGAGAACGCCATCGTGATCTTTGGCGAGCTTGAGGATGCGAACCGGCAGAAGAGGATCGATCTTGACGGGACCGGTGGGCTGGCTCTTGACCGAGTGGGTCCCGCGATTTTCACGGGTTGCGTTCAGCGCGTGGCGGATGGCGGCACGCAGGTCCTTGCCCGCCAGCACCCAGGCGCCGGCAACGAAGGAGCCGAATCCAAGGAAGATGCCTTCCCAGTGGATTCCCTGGAAAAGGGGGAGTGCTCCCATGAGGACGAGAACAGCCCCCACTCCTAAGAGGCCGTATCCGACGATGTCGCTTGATTTCTTCATTCAGTTCCCAAGGGCCTGCGATGATGATACTCGCCCCGGGGGTGCTATGCAATCCTTGTCAAACGGGTCGGGAACGACCCGCCTCAGGGAAGCAGAACCGTGGGAGCCGCCGGCGGGGCGGCGCTTGTTATCTGGGGCGGCTCGGTCTTTTCTTTTTTGACCAGATACTGAGAGAAACCAAGAGTTTCGATCTTCTTCTGGATATCCGGGAGATCCTTCGAAAGAATTCCACGCACCGAAACACGGGTGATTCCAAGCGTGGTCTTCTCCAACGTCACGATCAACCCGTCGCCTTCCAAAGTCGTCTGGGCCTTTTGTGCGTTGACTTCGATTCCATAAGCGCCCACTTGGATCGCAAAGAGATCCTTGTCCGTGGAGAATGAAAGGATCTCCAGCGACACTTTCGCCACTCCCTGGCCGACCATACCCAGGGCGTCCGCGGCGGCGCGCGACAGGTCTATGATTCTTCCCTCGACGAATGGACCGCGGTCATTGATTTTGACGATGGCCGTCTCGCCGTTGTCGAGATTCGTGACCTTCACCATCGTGCCGAAGGGAAGGGTCTTATGGGCAGCGGTCATTTCGTTCGTGTCGAATACCTCGCCGCTGGACGTGAGCCGCCCGTGGAACTTGCCGCCATACCATGAGGCGAGCCCCTCCAACTGGGGATCCGCGGAGGCTACCGCGGCAGCGGCGAGGAGCAGGCAGAGGACCATTCTCTTCACGTTCTTCAGTATCGGCAATTCCATCAATTCCCCGATTCCGACTCCCGAGCGAGCAGAAGCGCGCTGACGTCGTCGGCGAGAGGGAGAGACGAGCTTCGTCGACGCACTTCGACGAGAAGATCGTCAAGCGGCGTCAGACCCGCGTAGGTGGCGAAGAATGACTCGACCCCTTCGATCCCAAATTGCTTTCCATCGGAGCAGGGTGACTCGAGAATTCCATCCGAACAGAGAAGGAGGAAATCGCCCGGCTGGAGATGGAACATGACCTCCCCAAAGTGCGAGCCTTCGTCCATGCCGAGCATGAGCGACGGAATGGTGAGGCGGTCCCGCAATCGATATCCCGGGGGCGAAGATTCGAAAAGCATGCCGCGGGGGTGACCGGCAGCGCCGTAGCGCCCGACTCCCGTTCGGGTGTCATAACTCACCACGCAGGCTCCGATGTAGTATCCGTCGACACCGGCTGATTGCATGAAGCCTTTGTTGACGCTCTCCAGGACCCTCGCTGGCTCCCTCTCTCCCGCGAATGAGGCATGAAGCAGCGCCTTGTACACCATGGTAAAGAGTGATGCGGAGATGCCGTGGCCCGTAGCGTCGGCGAGCGTCACGATGAGCGTCGATGCGTCGAGAAAGAACGCCTCCAGGAAATCGCCGCCGATCTCGTCAACAGGGGAGTAGAGCGTATGCACGCGCACTCCGTCCTTGCTGAAACCGCGTTGCGTCATGGTGCGCTTCTGGATTTCAACCGCGAGCTGTCTTTGCTGATACTCTTCGCGCATCCCGCGGAACAGTGCAATGGCTCCGACGGGGGCACCGTCGGGTCCGTGAAGCGGGCCCACGCTCAAAGACACCGGCAAGGCTTTTCCCCTCGCCGTGTTCATCAGAATGAGGTTGGGGACGGTGCCCCCGATGCTTGTTCTCATGGAACGGAGCAGCGGGCATAATCGATCGTCACAGAGGCTTTCGCCGAGGATCGTGCGATGATTGAGAAGCTCGCGATCCGCGCAACTCTTTCCGATCATTGCGCTCGCCGGGAAACCCGTGAGCTCTTCGGCGGCCTTGTTCCAGAAAACGATGGTGCGCGCCACATCGACGATGTACAGCCCGTCCTGCACCTGGTCGAGGAAGTCGATGAACGATACACGCGACAGAATGGAATCGGGCTCCACTATACGAGGGCTCCTGTTCATAGTATACGTAGCACAAATAGGAATGCAATTGGAAGGCGACGCATGGCAGATGTTTCGGATCTGAAAAAGGCGCTGGGAACCCGAGCCGTGGACGACTTCGTGTCCAGCGGCATGTGCCTCGGCCTCGGCACGGGGTCCACGGCCATTTGGGCCGCTCGAAGGGTGGGGGAACGGCTCGCTAATGGCAGCCTGCGCGATCTGCATATTGTCGTCACGAGCCTCCAGACCGAGTTGGAGGCCCGCGCGCTCGGCATCCCCCTGCTCACTCTCAATGACGCCGCGCTCGCCGGGGGCCTGGACCTGGTCATCGACGGCGCCGACGAAGTGGATCCGGCGCGCAATCTCATCAAGGGGGGCGGCGGCGCGCTCCTTCGCGAGAAGATCGTAGCGTACGCATCCCGGAAGCTCCTCATAATAGTAGACGAATCGAAGATGAGCGGCCGATTGTGCGAACATTTTGCCGTGCCCGTGGAAATCGTCGCTGACAGCATGGCTCCCGTCACGCGAGGGCTGCGGGAGATGGGCGGCGAGGCGCGCCTTCGAATCGGTCTCCGCAAGGCGGGCCCCGTCGTGACGGATCTCGGCAATCTTCTCCTCGATGTGTCATTTGCAAAGCCTTTCGATCCACCTGCTTTCGAAAGGGAGATCAAGCTTCTGCCGGGAGTGCTGGAGAACGGCATATTCACGCGCAATACGCCCTGGCTTCTGATCGGTCATGCGGATGGGAGCATAGAGCGGAAGGATCGATAGCGGCCGTGCGGACCCTACTCGAGGGGAATCTTCTTGCCCGTCCGCGCGTCGCGCACTGAGCATTCCTGATCGGTCTGAACATAGCTTTTCACGAAATCGAGGTCGTCAGTCTCAACGAGAATTTCACCGTCTTTGTAAATGAGGTAGATCACGTCAGCTCTTTCCTCCCTCTCCTAGTGTCGACAGAGTGTACCACGGAGCAAAGGCCGTGGTGAAGCGGCCGGGCCCATGTGTTTCCGGTGGAATCGGGAGCGCGCTTTCGCCTTGACAGCGGCAGACGGGCCAGTAGACTTGTGATGTCAAATACGAACACCGGAGGTGAAATCATGATCTTCCTCGTTTCACAGTTCCTTTTCATCCTGTTCGTTCTCGTCGGTGTGATGGTTTGGGCAGGCTCGGATCAGCCCCTGGCATGGCGGGAAATCGCCATCAATACGCGGAAGAACGGCGACCAGGGCAGCCCCTATACGATGCTGAGGGTCTTGTCGGTCTGCATGAAGATATTCGCCGTGCTTTTGTGGATCGCCGGCATTGCCGCAATTATCGGCATCAATGTGGCCGGTTCCTCGATTGACGGCCTTTTCAAAGGCGGAACCGGTTACTAGGACCCTTGGGGCCCCTCTAGAGGCCGGGGAGCAGTCCATGACTTATGCACGTTTCGAGCATCAAGGGCGGGTATGCTTTGGTACCGTGGATGAGGCGCAGGGGAATGTGACGGAAATCTCCGGTACGCCCTTCGGCCATCTCGGAGAGAAGGGGCCTACCCGCCCGCTCCACGCGGTGCGCATCCTGGCGCCCTGCCAGCCGTCGAAGATCTTCGCCGTCGCGCTCAATTACCGAGACCATCTTCACGGTCAGGAGGCTCCCGCCGAGCCTAATATTTTTCTGAAAGTGCCCAGCTCCGTCGTCGGGCCCGAAGATGCGATCCTCCTGCCGCCCGGGGCGGGTAGAGTGGACGAAGAAGCGGAGCTCGTGGTGGTGATCGGCAAACGCTGCAAGAACGTGCCTCGTTCGAAAGCGCTCACGTGCGTGCTGGGGTATACGTGCGGCAATGACGTGAGCGCCCGCGTCTGGCAAAAGTCGGACAGGAATTGGTGGCGCGCGAAATCATCCGACACATTCGCACCCATCGGGCCGTGGATCAGTACCGACCTCATTCCAGAAGAGCTGGCCATCCGCGCGCTCATCAATGGAAGCGAAGTGCAGCACTGCTCGGTGCGGGATCTCATATTCGACATCCCCGCCCTCATCGAGTGGATCACTCACTCTGTGACGCTGGAGCCGGGTGACCTCATTTTCACGGGCACATCCGGAAGTCCGGCAGAGTTGCACGTCGGCGACGTCGTTGAGGTATCCATAGACGGGATCGGCGCGCTGCGCAATCCCGTGCGTCAGGAATAACGGCCCTCGCCACGCGAAAAAAGGGCCGCCCTGTTTCCGCGCTCGGCGCGACAAGGTGGCCCGGTCCTTCGAATCGGCCCGACTACTTGCGAATGGAGTAGAAGGCATCCCTTCCAGCGTACGTTGACACGCCTTCCAGGAGCTCCTCGATCCTCATGAGCTGGTTGTACTTGGCCAGGCGGTCCGAGCGGGAAAGCGAGCCGGTCTTGATCTGGCCCGTTTCCAGACCGACCACCAGATCGGCGATGAAGGCGTCCTCGGTTTCGCCGCTGCGATGCGACACTACCGCCGTATAGCCGGCTTTCTTCGCCATATCCACAGCCTCATAGGTTTCCGTGAGCGTTCCAATCTGGTTCACCTTGATGAGGATGGAGTTGGCGATTCCCTGATCGATTCCCATCTTGAGACGTTTGGTGTTCGTGACGAAAAGATCGTCACCGACGAGCTGGACCTTCTTGGTCAACTTCTCCGTAAGCAGCTTCCATCCCTCCCAATCGTCTTCCGCCATGGCGTCTTCCATGGAGATGATGGGGTACTTGTTCGCCCAATTGACCCAGAAGTCCACCATTTCCTTCGGGGTGAGCTCGCGTTTGTCTGATTTCTTGAAGACGTATTTCTTTTTCTCAGAATCGTAGAACTCAGATGCGGCCGGGTCGATGGCGATCATGACGTTGTCCCCGGCTTTGTATCCCGCCTTGTCGATGGCCTGCAGAATGACCTCAATTGCCTCGTCGTTACTCTTCAGACTCGGCGCATAACCGCCTTCGTCCCCGACACCGGTGTTGTAACCCTTGCCCTTGAGAACGCCTTTGAGGGTATGGAAAATCTCCGCCATCATGCGCACGGCTTCACGAATGGAAGGGGCGCCCACGGGCATGATCATGAACTCCTGGAAATCCACGGACGAGTCTGCATGCGCTCCCCCATTGATGATATTCGCCATGGGAACCGGCATGAGGCTCGCATGATAGGCGCCGAGGTATTTGAACAGCGGCAGATTGAGGAAATCGGCGGCGGCGCGCGCGGTGGCCATCGAAACGCCGAGGATGGCGTTTGCTCCGAGCTTTGACTTCGTCTCCGTCCCGTCGAGCTCGATCATCGTGTGGTCGATGTCGACCTGCTCCAAGGCGTCCAGACCGACGATCTCAGCGGAAATGATATTGTTGACGTTCTGTACGGCCTTCAGCACGCCCTTGCCGAGGAAGCGTGTCTTGTCGCCGTCGCGCAGCTCCAAAGCCTCGTGCTCCCCCGTTGAGGCGCCCGAGGGCACGGCCGCGCGGCCCATGGACCCATCTTCCAAAACGACGTCGACTTCCACGGTGGGGTTTCCTCGGGAATCGAGAATTTCTCTCGCTTCCACGTATTCGATGATACTCATGGCTCCTCCTCAGGTTTGAAGCCAGTATGCCGACGAGGGTCGCGGGCGTCAAGAAACCGAGGTACCTTGCGCTCATCGAGCGGGTCATCCCAGGATTGCGGACCGGCCCTTCATGATTTACATTTCACCCATGAACTTCGTTCTCACCGCACCCATGATCGACAAGATAGGTTTCGCCATGGAGGACCAGAAGGATCAGTATGCGGTGGAGGTGGAGACCGGCGAGCTGGTGAGCGTAGCTTCCCTGGGCGGCGAGATTTCCGAGGAAACGCACGTGCGGCTTCCCCATTGGGGATCCGCGGAAGGCTTTCATCTCATGGAGAGCTTCGTGACCTCCATCGACAATCCGGCGTATCGCGAACAGCTTTCTCATGCCCTCACGATGGGCAAAGGAGTGTTTCGGGCGTTCAAGGACGTACTGAAGGTGAACAAGGAGATCGAGGATCTCTGGTTCGCCTACAAGGAGCAGCGTCTCCGCGGGATCATCATCAGCTGGTACAATTCCAACCGGGAAGCGCGGGGCCTCGCGAAGCTTCCCGAAGAGGTGGAGGAGACGGACGAGCTGCTCATGAGCGATTTCTCCTTTGCATGGCCCACGGAACGTCATGTGCCCGAAGTGCTGAAGATGGACAAGGACGCCTTTTTCGAGCTGTTCCCGGAAGAGTCGCCCGCTCGGCTGGAGACGATTTACGCCGAGAAGCGTGAGGGTGTGATGGCGCCGGGCGGGGGACAGTCGCCGCTTCTGGTCGCCGAGACCCCTTCCGAGGAGCTTGCCGGATTTGTCTGGGGCGCCATTGAAGGGAAATCCGTTCACATCGTACAACTCGCCGTTCGGCAGGCCCTGCGCGGTACCGGCCTTGGCCAGACGCTGCTCCGCCAGTTTCTGACCGAGATGCGCTCTCGCGGCATGCAGCGTCTGACGACGGAGCTCATGGGGAAATCGCTCCGTTTTGTCGATTTCTTTCAGTCAGTTGGCTTCACCTCGGTAAGCGAAATACTGGAGTGCAGCCTGTCAAAGCTGCCCTACTGAGGAGGGAAGGCCCTTTTCAAGAGGATTGTGCGCACGGCCTCCGCGAATCCCTCACCGGAATCCGCCTCCGTGATGAACTCGGGTAGATGATCGAGCTGGTCGAGGAAGCGTCGCAGATTGCCCACCGCGATGGTGTGAGGGAAACCGGCGAAAAGCGGCTCGTCATTCGGCGAGTCACCAAGAAACAAAGATTTCTCGGCCACCGCGGACAGGCTCAGACCCTCCTCGCATTCCAGAAAAAGACCGACGCCTGCCATCTTGTCGAAGTCTCCCCGCCAAAAGTTCACGTGGATGCTGGACACCTTGTAGCGCATGCCCTGTTCCCCGAGGATGCGGCAAATGTCGCGCACCCGTTCGGGGGGCAGCGGTGGAACGTCCTCGCAGTAGTCGATGGCCATGTCGCTCACCCGGAACGCCTGGTCAGCGGCCAGCGCCGTTCCCGGCACCTCGCGCAGTACCAAGGCCGCAGCTGCGGAGAGCGCGTCGTGGTCCGCCGCAGCGGCGCTTCCCGTCGCGATGGATTTTCGCCGCATGATCCGGGTTGAACGATCATAGGCATAGTAAAAGGCGCCGTTCTCGCCGACCACCCCTTTCACAGGCCACATGCGCGCTATCATGTCGCACCAACCCGCCGGTCGCCCCGTCACGGGCACGACACGGATACCGGCGGCGTTGAGGTCCCACAGCGCCGAGAAGGATGCCGCGGGAATTCTTCCGTCCGTGGTGATGGTGTCATCGATGTCCGTGAACAGATAGTCGAGCGCCCGGCACAGGGAGGGGGGGAGCTCGGCAAGCGGCGCCGGCCGCTGCGCGGAAACCGTCATGTCACTTGGTGTCGGTATCCGGGACGGGTGCTCCTGGGAGAAGGAATTCCTGAACGATTCCCGCCTTGTCCCGCAACTCGGCGAGGAGCCGCTGACGAGCTTTTTCCGTCCGCTCGTGCAAGCGCCCCAGGGAAGCCATGGCCGCATCCACAACGTGCTGCTTCTTGTCCTCCTCGTGCGCACCGTCCTTCAGCGCGCGTCGGCGGAATTCCGAGCACTTCCACACCGGGCTCACCGTATAGATCATCACATCGCGCGAGGGATAGTCCTCGTCCATGCCGCCATTGGGGTTGGGCAGAAGCGTGTTTCCATTGATGGCAACCATGACCATGTGGGAGTAGAACTTCAGATAGGTGTCCATTTCTTTCAGACCCCGCGCTGTCGAGGGATCCCAGGGACGATAGCGCGTACCCGTGGGGAACACGAGGACGAGCTTCCCTTCGCGCCGGAGTGTCATGAGTTTTTTCATGGCGGCGAGATTCAGGCGTGCTCGACGCCTTTCGGCGTCATGGCGCACCTTATGATCCTCGATGGTCTCGATGCCCCGCGAAGGATAGAGCACCACCCGTGTGAACACCTCGGTAAAGGCGAGGACGAGCTTGCTTTCCTCGTTCAGTTTTACCCCCGCGACCGCCACAAGCGCGTCGGCAACCTCTTTGTAGGAGTCGCCCAGGCGCTCGAGCAGCTCGCAGAAACACGGCAGGTCGAAATTGCTGTAGTGCTCCATCAAGATCAGGCAGGGCTTCTTTTTCCGCGCGAGCTGTTGAAGCTCAAGCAGATTCTCCTTGCCAATGATCCTGCTCCCGGGCAGCATCAAGTCCCGCACGATTTGGCTCACAAGCGGCTTGTTTGCGGGTCTGCCGGGCTGGTACACGTTTTCTTCGGTCACCACGGGGGCACCGGTGGAGTTGGCGATCATCTGTTCGATGATTCGCGCGTAACGGCTACGGTTCAGTTCTTCATGGTCGGACATGACGGAAAACCATTGTGATCACGAACCAAGTCCCTGTCAATCCAAGTGGGGGCCCTCGCTCATGAGATATCTGAGATACCAGAATCCCTCGTTGGCCGGATCATATGTCCCGCGTGTAGATTCTGTGCCGCTTGTAGACACGCGCCCCAAGGGTCTGGAGATCCGAGAGCATGAGCTCGGTGGTTTCCGCGATCTGCACCGCATCGACGAAGAGGAATCGCTTCTGCGCCGCCATTTTCTCGAGCATATAGTAGAGAAGAGCGTTTCCCCCGAGACGTTGGTAGCGCGGGAGTATGCCGGCTCCATTCACGATGAGCCATCGCGTTCGTCGATATTCGAGCAGGAGATCCATGATTGCCCACGGGGTAATGCGCCCATGAGAACGTTTGAGGGCCGCCGAAAGATCCGGGAAACCGAACAGAAAACCCGCGATATCGCCATTGGCGATCAAAAGTTTTATGAGCGATGGATCGGCAACCGCGACGAGATCGCTCGTAATCTGGCCGATCTCCCGTTCGCTGAGCGGGTAAAACTCGTCCCCGTGCGACTGGAATGATTCATTGTACACGGCTCCAATGGCGGCAGCGTAGCGGACGAGGTCACGCTTGGACTTCAGGTGGGGGACCTCGAATCGCCCCCGCTTCATGGCGATTTCAGCCACGCGGCGGATCCTGTCCGGAAGCTTGAACTCGCGCGCGTCGATGAACATGGACAATTGATCGCGCAACTTGTGAAAGCCTTCCGCCTCGAGGCTCGGTCCATACCACGGCCCGTTGTACGACATCATCGTCATGACGGCGCGATGCTCGAAGCCGTCCACGAGGGCTCCCATGCCCATGAAGCCGAAACCGAAGGGCCCCACCATCGTGCGCATTCCGCGTCCCCGCAACCACTCGGTGGCGGCGTTGATCAGGGCATGAGAGACCGCCCGGTCGTCAATGCAATCGAAGAAGTGAAAATGGCCCGTCCGCGTGCCGTGAAACTGATTGTAGGCGGCATTGTCGATGGCCCCAATGGTGCCGACCACTTCACCGGCGCGGCGCGCGATCATGAAGCAGACCGTGCCACGCTCGAAGAATGGATGGCGACGATCCAGCATGGCCCGCAGGTCGCGGCGAAACTGAGGAACCCATTGTGCTGAATCTCGATAGAGCCTGTGGGGAAATTCGACAAAAGCGCGCCCCCCCGCGCCGCGGCTCGATTCCACCATCTCGATCTCAACCGAAGCTGGCGCGGTACTGCTCATACCTAGTTTGTAACCGATGAGGCGGTCTTGGTCAAATCCGCGCAATTCGCTATACTCCTGATCGTTGCGGATCAGCCTATCGTGGCCCGTTCGCCGCGGCGAGCCTGGTGATTAAAGGAGAGAGCATCGTGAAATGCGTTTTCGCCGAGACCCTCTATACGGGCGACGAGGTGGTGCGTAACGTGCACCTCTTGTTCGAGGGGAACGCCGTAAAAGGCGTGTCCATGGAGCCCAAGGGGGATTTCCTCGGCAAGTACCCCGTCGTCACTCCTGCATTTATCGACGCCCACGCCCACATCGGGATGGAACGTTCGGGTGAACCAGGGAGCGAAGGCGAAGCGAACGAGCACATGGAGTCGCTCCTGTTCCTGGCCGACGCGCTGGATTCGGTCCAGATGGATGACAGTTCATTCCGCGATTCGGTGGAGATGGGCGTGCTCTATTCCTGCGTTCTTCCCGGGAGCGGCAACATCGTCGGCGGCAGGTCCGCCATCATCCGCAACTACGCTCACACGACCACCGACGCGCTCATCGCACGTTCGGGCATCAAGGCCGCCTTCGGGTACAATCCGATGTCGACGCGCGACTGGAAAGGGGCGCGGCCGTACACGCGCATGGGCGCCCTTTCGCTCCTGCGCGCCCGGTTCGCCCAGGTGCGGGACAAGCTCGCCAAATCCTCGCACGCGAGCAAGGACCCCCTGTCCCCCGAGGACGCGGTGGTGGCCGATATTCTCCAGAAAAAGATCGGACTCCGGGTGCACGTTCACAAGATCGATGACATAGCCAGTCTCTTGCGCTTCCAAGAGGAGTTCGGGATTGCCGTGACGGTGGAACACACCTGCGACGTGAACGATCCGCGCATCTACGGGCAGTTGAAGGAACGGGGCATCTCCGTGGTCTACGGTCCTCTGGATTCCTTCGCGTACAAGGTGGAGCTGCGCCACGAGAACTGGCGCAATGTGCGTCATCTTCTTCAAAGCGGTGTCGAGTTCGGACTCATGACCGATCATCCCGTGATTCCCCAGCGCGATCTGCTCCTGGAGCTGCGGTGGTTCATCCGTTGCGGGCTCAACCGCCAGGACGCCGTGGAGATCATCACGAGGCGCAACGCTCAGATCCTCGGCGTGGACAAATTCCTCGGCACTCTCGGGAAAGGCAAATGGGCCTCTTTTTCGTGCTGGAACGGGGATCCCTTCGACATGACCCGTTATCCGGTCAAGGTGATCGCTGAAGGGGAAGTGGTCTTCGAGGAAGGCGCCATCGGGCGAGAGGAAGACTGACACCTCGTCTTTCGTCTCAAGCCGACCGGGGGTGAACGACGGAGGTAGGTCGAACATGAACGAAATCCTGCAGAGGTTGGGCGATCTGGGCGTCGTGCCCGTGGTGAAGATCGAAAACGCCGCGGATGCCGCGGCCCTCGGGCGTGCGCTCGTGGCGGGGGATCTGCCAGTTGCGGAGATAACCTTCCGCACCTCGGCGGCCGAGGAGTCCATCCGCATCCTATCCCGCGAAGTGCCTGATCTCCTCGTGGGGGCAGGCACGGTGCTCACCGTGGAGCAGGCGGACAAGGCGATTGCCGCCGGGGCCAAGTTCATCGTCGCTCCCGGATTCAATGCGAAAGTGGTCGATCACTGCATCGAGTGCGGCGTGCCTATTGCACCCGGCATCAGCTCCCCTTCGGAAATCGAAATGGGCCTCGAGCGCGGTCTATCGGTTCTTAAATTCTTTCCCGCGGCGGCATCCGGTGGACTGGACTTCCTCAAGGCGATCTCAGCTCCGTTCTCCGGCGTGCAGTTCATACCTACCGGTGGCGTGGAGCCGGGCACCATGAAGGAATATCTCGCGTTCAATCGCGTTCATGCCGTCGGTGGCACATGGATCGCCAAAGAGTCGATGATCTCGGCCGGAAGGTTCGACGAGATCACGAAGCTCGCCCACGAAGCAGCGTTGCTCGCGTTGGGTTTCGAGCTGGCGCACGTCGGGGTGAACGAAGCGTCCGCCGACAAGGCCCTTCTCTCGGCGAAGACTTTCGACAACCTCTTCTCCTTCGGCGTGAAGGAAGGAGCCAGCTCAACTTTTGCGGGGTTCGGCTTCGAGTTCATGAATGCTCCGCACCTCGGCGCTCATGGACATATCGCCATTTCCACGCTGAACATCGCGCGTGCTATCTCGTGGCTTTCCCGCAAAGGCGTGTCCGTGAAGCCGTCCACGGCAAGGGAGAAAGACGGAAGAATGACTGCCGTATATCTGGACATCGATGTGTCCGGCTTCGCGATCCACCTTCTGCAAAAATAGAAGCAGTGGGGATTCACTCCCCGGCACCGACGAGCCCGCGCACCCTTTCCCTGACCCGTGTCTCGATGTCACCGCCGAGGGCAACCTCGCGGACAAGCGCGCTTCCCACGATGACCGCGTGAACGTGCGACTCCAGGGCCACCACTTGATCTCGCGAGGTGATGCCGAATCCGGCCATGACGAGGGAAGGCTCTCGGGAAGGAAGCGAGCCGATCGCGGTAAGAAACGAGAGACTCTCGGCGTCGATGATGGTCCTTGGGCCGGTCGTGCCGGAGCGCAGGGTGGCGTACAGGTAGCGCGCGCCCAGCTCGGGGATCCGCGCAAGCCTTTCTTTTCGCATTGATGGGGAGAGCACGGGGATTGCATGGATTCCCAACCGTGAGGCGATGCCATACAGGCCTTCATCCGAGCCCGGTGGAAGATCCGGCACGATGACCCCTGCCGCGCCCACCGCGCGACAGGAGCCCAGGAACTTCTCAATGCCGCGGGCAAAGAGAAGATTGGCATAGCTCATGAGAAAAACGGGAACCGACGCCAACGCGCCAATTTCGGCGAGCAGACGAAAACCTTCCGAAACGGTGAATCCTTCCCGCAGTGCCGCGCCGCACGCGGCCTGAATATCGGGTCCGTCCGCGGTGGGATCGGAAAAGGGAAACTGCACCTCGACATAGGCCGCGCCGCCCGCAATGATCCCCCGCGCCACATCCAGCGAGCGTGCGCGGTCGGGATAACCGGCAACCATATGGGCCATGATTCTGGAATTCATGGGGCGCACTCCTCTCGAAGGAAGGCGGTCCAATTGTCGCGATCGATTGCCGGAGCGAGGATGAACAGATCCTTGTCGCCGCGTCCGGACATGTTCACCACGATGCACGCCTCGGCGGGGAAATCGCGCGCGATCCTCATGACCGCGGCCGCCGCATGCGCGGACTCCAAGGCAAAGATCATGCCTTCGGTACGCGCGAAAAAGGCCAATGCGGCAAGCGCTTCATCGTCGGTCGCGGTGAGAAAGCGTATCCGCCCCGATTCACCGAGGGAAGCGAGCTGCGGGCCGATACCGGGATAGTCCAGGCCGGCCGAAATGGAGTGGGTAGGGAGGAGCTGGCCATCCTCGTCGGTGAGGAACAAGGACTTGTAGCCCTGCACGATCCCGGGCCGACCGCGGCCGTTCATGCGCGCCGCGTGCTGGCCGGGGCCCGAGCCGCGGCCTCCCGCTTCCACGCCGATGAGCGCGGGGGTTTTCGCGCCCAAATAAGGGGAGAAGAATCCAATGGCATTCGAGCCGCCGCCGACGCATGCCACAAGCGCGGTGGGCGTGATGCCCTTCTCGCGGGCCTGCTCGACGAGCTCCGCGCCGATGACGGACTGGAACTCGCGCACCATGTCAGGGTACGGCGAGGGGCCCAGCGCCGAGCCCAGAAGATAGTGCGTGGTGGGAAAGCTTCCCGCCCAATCGCGAAGCGCCTCGTTCACGGCGTCTTTGAGGGTGGCTGACCCGGTCTTGACCGGCACCACCTCGGCACCATAACGCTCCATCCAGAACACGTTGGGACGCTGACGGCGCATATCCACTTCGCCCATGTAGACGCGACAGGGGATGCCCAACCGTGCGCAGACCGCCGCCGTTGCAACGCCATGCTGACCGGCTCCGGTCTCCGCGATTATGCGCGTTTTGCCCATCTTCCGCGCCAGAAGGGCCTGCCCGATGGCATTGTTGATCTTATGGGCGCCGGTGTGGGCGAGGCCTTCCATTTTGATATAGACCCGTGCGCCACCGAGCTCCCGCGTGGCATTGCGCGCGAACAGGAGCGGCGTCGGCCTACCGGCAAAATCACGAAGGGTCTCGGCGAGCTCGGATCCGAACTGCGCGTCACTCCGCGACGCGCGGAATGCTTCCTCCAATTCGGCAAGCGGAGTTTGGAGCATCTCCGCCACGTAGCGCCCTCCGTAGGGCCCAAAAAACTGGTCAGTTTCTCTCATGTCGCTGAATCTCCTGAAAGAAGGTCGCGAGCTTCGCCGGGTCCTTGCGGCCGGAGGACTCCTCCAGACCGCTGGAGGCGTCGATCAGCTCCGGAGCAAAGGCGTCGATCACCTCGCCCACGTTCGTCGGCCCGATCCCGCCCGCCAGCCACAGGGGCCGGGTCTTCTTGATTTCCCGCACAAGATCGACGGGGATGCGTTTCCCCGTTCCGCCCGTTGCGGTATCGGAATACGCGTCGGCGAGAATTCGGGGACAGCCGAAGCCGGCCATCGCATCGACATCAGCCCTGTCGCGGGCGCGGATTGCCTTGAAGTAAGGGAAGGCTATCTCGGGGCATTCACGGGGGCGCTCTGCGCCATGGAGCTGTACGGCATCCAAGAGACCCTCGGCGAGCAGCGCTTTCGTGGCGTCATCCAGAACCGGAACGTCGTTGATGCGCTCGGTGACCACGACGCCCACCTTGAGCACGCGCAGATCGCGAAGATCGCGCAGAAGCTCGGGGGCGGCACGTCGGGTGGACGGCGCGAGGACGAATCCTAGAGCGTCCGCACCATAGGATGCCGCCGCTTCGGCATCCGCGACGTTCGTGATTCCACAGACCTTCACCAGCGGCCGACCCGCGCGGTATCGCGCCATGAGGCGCGGCCAGAATCCGGGCGCCTCTTTGCCGAAGGCATTGAGGAGACTGGGGATGAGCTCGGGGTGGCGCATGACTGTCTCGCCGACGAGCACACCGCTGAATCCACCCGAGCGCGCCAGGAGCACGTCTTCGGCGCCGCGCACACCCGACTCGAACACAAGCTGCGACGGCCACGTGATCTTGGGCCGAAGCGCGAGCGGGAGGAGAAGATCGATCTCGAAGGTGGTGAGGTCGCGACAATTCACACCGAGGAGGGGAGGAGCAAAGGGTCGGCACTTGTCAAGGTCATCCTGGTCGTGCACTTCGACCAAAGCAGCCATGCCAAGAGCCAAGGCGCGCGCATGCATGGCGCGGAGGGTATCGGACTCTATGATTGAGGCAATGAGGAGCACGGCATCGGCGCCGCATCGGAACGACACCTCGACATCCTCCACGTCCAGGAGGAAGTCCTTGCGCAACACCGCCAAATCCGGTTGTGCCTCCTTGATGAGCATGAGGTCATCGAGGGAACCTCCGAAATTGTCCTGCTCCGTGAGCACCGAAACGCTTTTCACGCCCAGCTCCCCGTATCCCTGCGCCTGGGCAACGGCATCCTG
>Ga0265342_10000664_pt1 | contig 35826 bp, 32 predicted proteins | sample 4CB327metaG_FD_203125 | JGI IMG/M metagenome (GOLD analysis project Ga0265342, IMG submission 203125) | Rhizosphere microbial communities from Carex aquatilis grown in University of Washington, Seatle, WA, United States - 4-CB3-27 metaG | ecosystem: Host-associated > Plants > Roots >... | reverse complement strand
GCCGGGCTGTGCTCGCCGACGAGCTCGGCGTGCCGCCGCCACACGCGCCGCCTTTCGGCCAGCGAGGGCGGCCCCGGATCGGGCTCGCCCTTCTCGAGCGCGACCAGCGTCTGGAACAACCACGGGTTGCCCATGGCGCCACGTCCGATCATCACGCCGTCGCAGCCGGTCTCGGCCTTCATGCGCCGGTATGCGGCCACGTCCTTGACGTCACCGTTGCCGATCACCGGAACCGACCGCGGCAGCGCCGCGCGCACTTCGGCGATCGGCTCCAGGCGCGCCGAGCCCGAGAACCCTTGTGCGCGCGTGCGCCCATGCACCGTGATCATGGCAGCGCCGGCGTCGACCAGCGCGCGCGCAAACTCCGCGGCGTTGAGCGAGCATTCGTCCCAACCGGCGCGGTGCTTGACGGTGACCGGGATCTGCGACGGCACGGCGGCGCGAACCGCGGCCACCAGCGACGCCGCGAGCGCCGGCTCGCGCATCAGCGCCGAGCCGCAGGCACCGGCGGTCACCTTCTTCGCGGGGCACCCCATGTTGATGTCGACGATCGACGCGCCGACCTCGACCGCCATGCGCGCCCCGCGCGCCAGCGCCTCGGGCTCGCGGCCGAAGATCTGCACGGCGAAGCGGCGGCCGCCCAGGCTGGGCCACATGCGACCGACGGCCTTGGCAGCGCCGCGGGTCAGGGCCTCCGCCGACAAGAATTCGGTGAACGTCAGCGCCGCGCCCAGCTCCTCGCACACCGTGCGGAAGGGCAGATCGGTGACCGCCTCCATCGGGGCGAGGAGGACGGAGGGCCAAAATTCCAGGGCGCCGACGCGCATGCGGCCCGCAGGATACCAGAGCAGCGGCGCCCGTGGCGTCGCTGCCAGCCCGTACTGGCATCCTGCATTAGAATCGCGCCCGTGAAAAATCGGATGCCACGCGGCGGGGCCGCGCTCATTCTGTTGCTGGCAGGCTGCGCGACCCGCGCTGCGCCGGCGGCCGCAGCCACGCAGGCCCCCCCCACGCAGGGCACCCCCAAGCAGGCCCCCCCCAACCCCGGGCCCACCACCCCGCCCGCCTTGCGTGCGGTGGTGACCATCGTCGTGGATCAGCTCGCGGCCTGGATCGCCGCCGAGCGCTGGCCCGAGCTGCCGGCCGACGGCGGCTTTGCGCGGCTGCGCCGCGAAGGCCTCTACGTGCGCCAGCTCCGCTACGACCACGCGTCGACCGACACCGCCCCGGGCCACAGCGCGCTCTACACCGGCGAGACCCCGCGCGAGAGCGGCATCGTCGCCAACGACATCATTCCACCCGACCGGACCGACGGAGTGTCGATCCTCGCCGACGACGCACAGGATCTGCTGATCCCAGGCGGAACGACGAAGGCCAAGCGCGGCAGCTCGCTGGCACGGCTGCACGGCGCCACCCTGGCCGACGTGCTGCGCGCGCATGACGCGGAGGCTGTCGTCTACAGCTTCTCGCTCAAGGATCGGGGCGCGCTCTTCGGCGGCGGGCGGCATCCCACGCTCGCGCTCTGGCTCGACTCCGGGGAGCAGACGTTCGTGAGCTCGACCGCGTTTGGGACGGCGATTCCCGACTGGGCGGTGCCGTTCGCAGGGCGCGACGCCGTGCGCGCCGCGTGCGTTCGGGCGTGGACCGAGCCGCTGGATCGGAAGTGGGTCGAAGCCCATGCGCTGACGCCGGATCCGGAGCCGGGCGAGGGCAACCTCGGCGGGCTCGGCACCCAGTTTCCGCACGCGGTCCCGAACGCGAAGACGGTGCGCGCGACGCCCGCCGGCGACCAGCTGCTGCTCGATCTGGCGCGCGCCGCCATCGCCCACCCCGCGCCCGCGCCGCATCCGACGCTGCTCGCGATCTCGTTCTCGTCGAACGACTACGTCGGACATGTGTTCGGACCGGACTCGTGGGAGGCCTGGGACGAGCTGCGCCGGCTCGACCAGCGACTCGGCGAGCTGCTGGCAGCGCTCGACGCCGCGTTCGGCAAGGACCACTACGCCGTGATGCTGTCCGGTGACCACGGGGTCAGCGCGCTGCCCGAGCTCGCCGGCCGCGCGCACGAGGCGGCGTGCCGGCGCACCGCCGTCGCCGGGTTCGACCGCGGCGCCGACGTCGCCGACTGCCGCCTCGGCCCGCGCTCGTTGCCGGCGGACATCGTCGCGGCGCTCGAGGCCGCGTGGCAACGCGAGCTCGGCACGAGCGCCGGCGGCCCGCTGATCGCCGGTATGGCCGACTCGCTGATCTTCCTCAACGCGCGTGGGCTCGCGCTGGGGCTGGAAGAGCGCGCTCGGCTCGCGCGCGCCGGTGCGGCCGCGCTCCACGACCGCTTCGGCATCGACGAGGTCGTCGACGTCCGCGCCACCGCCGCGCCCTGCCCGCCCGCCTCCGACGAATCACGCGACGCGCTGGTTTGCCGGTCCGTGCGCCGCAACGGACCGGGCGACTTCGATCTCGTGGTCGCGCCACGTGCCTTCTTCGACGCGCGCTACACGCCCGGCGCCGGCGCGAATCACGGCTCGCCGTACCTGTACGATCGCGCGGTGCCGTTGCTGGTGCGCGCGCCGGGGCGGGTGGCCGCCGGCGTGGTCCGCGAGCAACCGGTGCACTTCACCGCGTTCGTGCGCACGGCGGCGTCGCTGCTGGGCGTGCCGCCGCCCACCACCGCTGGCGCGGGAGAAGACCTGAGCGCGCCCGCCCACTGACGGGGAAACGCGCGCCCGGCTCAGTCGATGCGATGCCGCGCGACGATCTCGGGATCGCAGGCGTCGAGCTCGATCTTGCGCGGCCCGAGCTTGACCCGGATCAGGCTGCCCAGCGTCTCGTCGAACGCGACGAACAACCAGGCGCGGATTGCGTCGCCGGCGCTGACATTCAGGCGCGCGGCGTAGCTGGTGAACCCGCGGATGTCCTTGAACTGATCCATCGCCAGCATCATGTGGGCGTCGTCGACCAGCCCGACCGGAATCGCGCGCGCCTCGATGTGCGGGTCGGCGCGGATCGCGGCGATCTCACCCGGCAGGCGCGCGTGGTACGACCCGTCTTCGATCAGCGACGCCAGCGCGCGCTGGTGCGGGTGCGTGCCCGCGACGATCTGGTCGGCCTGGCGCGCCATCTCCTCCATGCCCTGCTCGTGCGCGCGCAGCAGCACCAGGTCGTACACCGGGTGGCGGTGAAACGTCTGCAGCACGTGGTTCACGATCGCGTCGCGCGGCAAGAACAGCCCCACCGGATCGAGCATGGTCGCCGGCCCGGCGAGGAAGCGACGGACGTTGTGAAAGATCCAGGGGATACCCTGCGCGCGGTAGAAGATCTTGGTCTCCTCGCTGGCGCTGACCATGATCTGATCGCGGCCCGCGACCAGCAGCTGCGACCAGCTCGGGATCGTGTCGATGTGGCCCAGGCCGCGCAAGCGCTCGAGCCGCCGGCGCACCAGGCTCGGCCGCAGAAACGCCGCCAGCAGCGACGACAGCTGGAGCAGCTTGGTCCCGTTCTGCCGCCATCCTCCCACGACGTCGGCGAGCAGACGCCACCACGACCGACCGATCCAGCTTGGCGGCGTCGCGCCCTGAACCTCGGCCATCGACGGCCGTCCAGAAGCAACGGCCGCGGCATTGAGCGACTGCACCGGCCTAGCTTAGCGCCGGTAACGGTCGGCGACTACGGCGCGTCGAGCAGGTGCCGCGCGTCCAGCCGCGCGAACCCGGCCGGGTAGCGCGAAAGGTAGTCGTTCGCCGCGCGGCGTGCCGCGACGGCGTCGATCACGGCGAGCAGCTTCATGCGCTGCGCGGCCGCGCTCTCGGCGAGCGGGCTGGCCGGATACTCGCGTGTGAAGCGCTCGAAGATCCGGACCGCCTGCGAGCCTTGCCCGCGGCGCTTCGCCCGCACCGCCGACGCGAACATGTCGTTCTGCGCCGCCAGCTCGGACTTGGTCAGCGGAAGCGACGGCTGAGCCGCGGGCGGCGCCTCGACCGGCGCGGGCGCCTCGGTCGGAGCTGGAGTCTCCGCTTCGGCGACAGCCGGCGCGGAGATGCGCATCCCGTTGCCGCGCGCCATGCCGCCGCGAACGCGGACGCGCGCGCTCGGCGCAGCCGAGGCCGCGCTCGCAGCCGGCGGCGTCTGATCGCACGTCTCCGGCCAGGTGTGGCCCGGCGTCACTCGAACCTCGGCGCCATCCCGCCGCACGCTGACCACGCCCTCGGTCACCGAGACGCGCGTGATGGTCCCACTGCCGCATGATGGATCGACCGGAACCACCGCGACCCGGAACGCCGTGCCGTGAACTTCGACCTCGGCGTCGGCCGTGGCAATGATGAACCGCTCGCCCGTCACCAGCTTGGCGACCCGCGCGCGGATCGCGCCCTCTTTCAGCTCATAGCGCTGAATGGAGCTGGCTTCCTTGACCGCGACCTCGCCGCCGCCCTCCAGGGTCAGCGTCGTGCCGCGCGGCGCGCCGATGCGCACTTCGCCCGCGGGCGGAGCGACGAGGCGGTACCCTTGCGGCAGCGCCATCCCCTCGACCACGGGCACCGGCGCCTGGTCGACGCCCACGATCACGCCCGACGGCTGTTGCGACGCGCTCAGGATGTGCAGCGGGTAGCGCGACGACGCCTTGCTGGCGTCCGCGATCGGAGGCGGCGAGTACGGAGACAGCAGCGTCTTGCCGCCGATGACCAGCACCAGCACGGCAGCGGCCGCGCTCGCGGTCATCGTCCAGCGCACCATCTGCTGGCGCCGGCGTCGCGCGCGCAGACCGCGCTCGACCGCGTGCACCAGACGCTCGCGGTCCGAGGGAAAGCGGGGCGACGGCTGCGCTTCGTTTCGCAGCGCGGTCGCGATCATATCGGCATAGGACCGGGACATTTTACCCACCCCCTTCGCTCAGCTTGAGAAGGTCCGCCAGCTCCGGATCGCAGGCAACACGTTGGTGCAGATCGCGTCGCCCACGCGCCAAACGACTTTGCGCGGCCGCCAGACTCACGTTGGTCATCTCTGCAATCTCTTTAAGCTCGTAGCCCATCAGCTCATGCATGACGAAGGTCCAGGCTCTTCCCTCGTTCATCTTTTCCAGATGGTTCGCCACGCGCGCGAGGATGTCGCGCGTGAGCGACCGCCGTTCGCCCGCGATCGGGGCCGCCGGCATGTCCTCCTCGGCGAGCGCATCGGCGAAGATCCGCCGTTCGGTGCGCCGCCGCCGGATGTACTTGAAGACCACGTGCGCGGTCACGGTCTGCGCCCAGGTGTCGAGCGAGCAGTCGCCGCGATAGCGATCGATGGTCCGCACGATCTCGAAGATCGCGAGCTGCGAGAGGTCATCGTGGTCGGTGTCGCGCCGCCCGAGCAGCTTGCGGATCGTGCGGTCGACCTGCGGCCACAAGCGGTTGCACAGCGCCGAGGCAACCGCTTGATCCCCCGCCCGCGCCCCCGAGATCAGCGCGTGGTCATCGAGCGCGCGCGCAGCCGCCGTCTTCGGCTGGTCGGCCGGAGGGGGCACCAACCGCAGCGCCCCAGCTGACCTATTTTGAGTTCCGAAAGCCACGCTACATGGGAAGAGTACCTCGACGTCCCCACGAGCAGGCGGCCTGTGGAAAATCAGTCACACAAAGTTTGTGGGCCGACGCGGCAGCATGGCGCCCGCGGATCGTAAGCCATTAAAAAGATACACGAATCCCGACCTCGCCCGTGCCACGCAAGCGCGGGATCGTATCCACGTGAACCGGGGGCGACGTCCCGGTTTGGACTGTGAGATCGGTATCCCCCAGCGCCGCCTCGAGGCCGAGGCTGGTCACGATGTCCAGCGCCGAGCTGACGCTGAGCGCAATGTCGGCCAGCGCGTCTATCCCCGGCAGCCACTTCGAGAGCGTGTCGCCCTCGTCGCGGGTGACCGAATGATTCAGAACCAGACCATCCACCCGAATTCCGACGGCGATCCGGTGGCCGCTCGACGCGCGCCGCGGCCAGAAGGAAACGCCGAGCGCCGCGTAGGACGCCAGGTCATGGCCACTGATCCTGGGCAACGCGCCCTGCCACGCACCGAAGCCGAGCCGCGCGGCGATCGCCGGAGTCACGAAGAATTCGCCCGAGATCGCGCCGCCGTAACCCGTCGCGGTCCCGGTGCTGATCCCGGTGCGTCCCAGGGCGACCAGGCGAATTCCCGTGCGCAGCTCTTCCGCGTCGACTGTCCCTCTCGCACCGTGGTGCGGGTTCGCGGCCAGCGCCTCCTCCGGCAGCATCGACGTCACCGCGAAACCGAGGGCCCGCCCGCGCTCGATCGAGGTATCGACGACCGCGAAGACCATGGTCCGCTCGGTCCAGCGGTTCGTCTCCGCGACGTGGACCCGCACGCGCGCCCGCGTGTGCGCGGCATCGAGCCACGCGATCTGCGCGGCGGTTTGCGCGTGGACCAGCTGCTCGATGCGCAGCGTCTCGCCGTCGGTCGACTCCTCTGTCTCGCGCACGACGACCGCGTTTTCGTCGCCCAGCGCCTCGGCCGCGGTCGCGCGCATCGACTCCGTGGCCTGGTCGTCGACGTTCTGCGTGGCGACGACGATCGCCAGGACGACGGCGGGCGACATTAAGCGACCTGCCTAAAATGCCGTGGCCGCGCTGCCATCCAACCACCTGATTACCACGGGATCTTCGTGACCGGCAGCGCAGATTCGGGCGCGCGCCGCGACGATGGCGATTTCCCGGTAACATCGACCCGTGTCGGCCCGTGGAAGCTCGCGTCGCGTGGCGAAGGCGGCCCTGTGCGGGCTCGCCGGCGTGGCCGTGGGTCTGACGACGATGGGCTGCCACCGGCACGACGCGGCGGTTCCAGCTGCCGTCGCCGACGGCGGGCAGGGCGCGCGCACCGCCGCCGCCAAGCTACTCGAGAGCGTGATCGATCCCTGGCGCTGGCCACGTGCCGCCGGTGCGACCGCGCGCGAGCGCGCGCTCGAGGATATCGGCCCCTACGAGATTCCGCCCGGCGGCCCCGGCGACGCCGACGCGATCAACAGCAACGCCGACTACTGGACGCGCCTGGTCGGGATCGCGTGGGACAGCGACGTCGACATCGTCTTCAATGACGAGCCGGTCGATCTGGACGGCGATGGCGTCGCCGACGCGCGCGTCACGCGCCGGGTGCACGCGCGCGGCGGCGTTCTCGCCAACCCCGAGCTGTTCGGCCTGACGCGCACACCCGACGACCCGCGTGGCCGCGTCGGTCGCATCTCGGTGTCGACCGGCGTGCTCGGCCTGCGCGAGGCGCTGCGCCCCGACGGTCGCCCCAGCGGCCAGATCGGCATGACTTGCTTCGTGTGCCACGGCGGCACCGACCCCGTCGACGGCCGCGTCGTCCTCGGACTGCCCGGCACCCGCTTCGACTACGGGCTGCTGCTCGCGACGTCGGCGTTGCTGTCCGACGGCGACCGCGCGGTGGCGGCGCGGCGCGCGCGCGGGTTCCCGTCCGGCCGCGCCGTTCGCGCGCGCCTGCTGTTCGCTGGCCCGGGGCGGCAGGACCTGACCGGCGAATTCGGCCTCGACGTCACCGTGCCCGGCTTTCATTCGGCGCGCTACGCGGGCACGAAGCGCGTGCGCCAGGGGACGCGCGGGATCGTCAATCCGATCAGTGTCCCGAGCGCATTCGGCACGGCGGGGCTGCTCTTGCAGAACTGGTCGGGCTCGGAAGACGGCGACGGGCCCTGGCTCGACCGCTTGCTCGTGCTCGCGGGCGGAGCGACGGGGCACGATGACCGGACCGACGGCGCGACGCTGGCGGCGTTCGGTTTGCCGGCGAGCGACCGCGCGGCGGCCCGGCGCGCGCTCTTGCTCGACCTGCGCAATTTGGGGACGCTCGGGCTGCAGCAAGATTCGTTTCCGGGCCTGCTCTGGGCCGACGCGATCTACGGGCACGCCGAGCTCGACACGAGCGCGCTCGCGTCGATTCCGCCGATGTACGCGGCGAGCGACGTGCGCCAGGCGCTGGCCGGCGCAGCGACGCCGGAAGCGCTGCCGCGGCCGCCGATCACCGACGCGGCGGCGGTCGCGCGCGGGCGCGTACTGTTCAACGATCGGATCGTCGGCACCATCGCCAACCGCCAGATCCTCAAGTCGGGCCCGCGCGCCTACGCGGCCGCGCGCCTCGGCGGGCCGATCCTGGCGCCGATCGACGCCAGCCAGCCGCTCGACGCCACGCTACAGGTCCGCTGCGCGGATTGTCACAACAGCGCGCCGCTGGAGCGCATGCTGCCGCTGGCAGCGAATCCGCCGCCGCTCGGCCGCTGCACGCATTGTCACTTCACGCATCCCGAGCCGCCGGGCTACGCCAGCTGGGGATCGATCCGCGCGCTCGCGGCGCCGGCTGAGGCCCCCGCCGAAGTGACGTTTTGCGAGCGCTGCCACACCGAGCACCGTGACTTCGGTCCGTTCGTTGGCACGTCGAGCCGCCTGTTTCCGTTCGACGCCGACGGCGACGGCAACGCGCAGGGCGACGAGGCCGACGACGCGCGCGCCGGCGGCATCGGCACCGAGCCCCTGCTGGCGTTCGACGTGCCGCGCCCCGAGCGCCCCGGCGGCGGCTTCAGCATCGACGTGCCGGTGATCGGCGACCCGGTGCACGCCGGCCCGATAAGGCGCGAGCGGATCGGGGTGGCGTGGGTTCGCGTGGCGCCGCTGGTGGCGGTGTTCGCGACCGCGCCTTACTTGCACAACGGATCGGTGCCGACGTTGCGCGCCTTGCTCGAACCGGCGCGAAGGCGATCAGTGGCCTTCCCTCTCGGCGCGAGCGGATTCATCTTCGATACGCGGCTGCCCGGGAACCGCAACATCGGACACGAGTTCGGCACCGCGCTCAGCGACGGTGAGAAGAACGACCTCGTCACCTTTCTGAAAACGCTTTGACGAACTCGCTCGTCGCTGTCGCGACGTCACTAAAAGTCGAAACATTGTGCACGCCTCCCTCTTGCGTCCTCTGACGCGCTTGCTAGGAGGGAACCCTGGTGGTAGCAAACACCCAACTACATTTACAAAGGACAACCATGACCAAGCGAATGACCTTCCTGATTGTTGCGACCCTCATGACCGCGGGTGTCGTCGCGGGCTGTGACCAATCGAAAGCCGAGCTCGACTCCACCAAGCAGCAGTTGACGGCGATCACCGCCGAGCGCGACGGCCTGAAGACGCAGCTCGATGCGGCCAAGCAGCAGGTGACGACGCTGCAGGCGCAGGTGACCGATCTGCAGACCAAGCTCGCGGCCGCGCAAACGCCGCCGCCGCCCCCGCCGGTCGTGGTGGAGGAGAAGGGCGCGAAGAAGAAGAAGGCGGCAAAGGCCGAGCCCGCGGCGGCGGCTCCGGCTCCCGCACCGGCGGCTACCACCGGTCCCGCGACCGAAACGCGCAAGGGCCGAGGCCACTTCTAGGCCGCGCGAGGAAGGACGACAAACATGACATCTTCAATGAAGAACGCATTTGCGCTGGCGCTGCTCGGCGGCGTCTTCGCGCTCGGCTGCTCGAGCACCGGCACCGGCGACGACGGCGGCGATGTGGATGCTGGCAGCGACGGCCCCGTAGCGTTCGGGCTGGCACCAGGCGACAATTGCTTCGACGTCGTCTCGATCCAGCCGGGATCGAATGACGGCTGTATGATCGGCGTCGCCGATACGACCGCCACCGGGGGCCCTGTCGGCGGGGGACTCCTGGTGAACTACAACGCGACCACGGGGATCCTGACCGTCGGAACGGCCGGCTCGCTCGGCGCGGGCCCGATCGCGTTCAACACCGGAACGCTCACGCGCGACGGCAACCCGACCGATTCACAGATGCCGACGTGCGGCTGGCACCAGACCGATACCTCCGACGTCACGGTCACGGCGACCAACGAGTTCGACATCACGGTGACCGAGGTCGAGGACACGTTCGCGACAGCGTGTTCGTTCAAGCCGACCGGCGGCACCTGCACGTCGAGGTGGACGTGGCACATGAAGCTGGGGACCGAGATCGCGCCGGCCTGTAACTGAGGTCAGGCGGCCGCGCAGCGACATCGGGGATCGATCCCATGATTCGACAAACCGTATGCGCGCGCGGCCGGCGCGCCTGGATCGCGCAAACGCTGGGTGTGCTCGCGGCAGCGGCGCTCCCGTGCGCGACGTCGTGTGCCGATCTGAACCTGCCCGGGCTGGGGCTGCCGCCCGCGGTGGCGCCGCAATTGAGCCCACCGCAGGTGACGTTCGTCGGCGCGACGATGGTGGGCGCGCCGGCGTCGCGCACGCTCGCGGCCTACTACTGTCCCGATGTGATCTCGGCGCCGCTGGGCACCGGGCCGATGATCTGCCAGGGGCTGTTCGGCCCGCGCCCCAACCCGGCGGCGATGGCGGTGACCTTCGATATCCAGCTGCGCATCGCCAACCCGAACCGCATTCCGATCCCGCTCGCGAACGTGCTGGCTGCGGCGACGGTCTTCCCTGCGGCGTCCAACGAGAAGCTGGGCGCGATCTGCTTGAGCCTGTGCCCGGCAGGCACGCCCGGCTGCAGCGGCATCCCCGCGCCCGGCGCTTGTGAGGCGTCGTCGCGAGACGTGCGTTCGCTCAACGACTTCGTCAACCGATCGTTGCCGCAGCTCCTGATCGCGGGTGGCGTGGCGATGGCGACGGGTCAGGCCCCCAGCTTTGTGGCACCGCCGCTGAACGCGTCGAGCCAGATCGACGTCGTCGCACGCTACGCGTTCGGCCCGGAGCAGCTGCTGAGTGTGCTGCGCCAGCTGGCCGCGCAATCGATGAGCGAGCTGCGCGCCGGCCGCGCGCCCACGTTCGCGATCCCCTACCGCCTCGAGGGCACGATCTTCTTCGACGGAGGCTCGATCGGCCGCATCGCCGTCGGCTGGGGTCCGACGCAGGGCACGTGGGTTCTGCCCGTCGAGGGGCTCATTCCACGCTACTGAGTCGCGAGTCTGACGCGACTCTAGCGCTGATCGTCTCGCACGATCATCGCCGCGCGGTGGGCGCCGACGGAGACGTAGCGGGCCGGGCGGCCGATTGACGTCTCGATCAAGTGGACGTAGTCACGCGCGGCCTTGGGCAGGTCCTCGAACTTGCGCACCCCGGTGATGTCCTCGGTCCAGCCGGCCATCTCACGGTAGATCGGGCGGCACTGCTCGAGCACGGTGTTGATCGGAAAGTCGGTGCGCTTCTTTCCCTTGTACTCGTAGTGCGTGCAGACCAGCAGCGGCGCGCGGCCCGACAGGCAGTCGAGCTTCGTGATCGCGATTTCGTGCGCGCCCTGCACCTCGGCCCCGTAGCGCGACGCAACCGCGTCGAAGTGACCCACGCGACGCGGGCGGCCGGTCGCCGCGCCAAACTCGTTGGCCTGCTCGCGCAGCTCCTTGGCCTCCTTCTCTTCCATCTCGGTCGTGAACGGGCCGTCGCCCACGCAGGTCGAGAAGGCCTTCACCACGCCGATGATGCGATCGGCATTGACGCCGAAGAGCCCCGAGCCGATCGGAGCGAATGCGCCCAGGCAGCACGACGACGACGTGAACGGATAGATCCCGAAGTAGACGTCGCGCAAGGCGCCGAGCTGCGCCTCGAAGAGAATGCGCCGCCCCTCTTTCGCCGCCGCCGACAGCAACGACGTCGTGTCGCAGATCATCGGCACCACGCGCTTGCCGTACGTGTCGAGCCAGCTCATCACGCTGTCGACCGTCGCGGTCGGCGTCTTGCCGTACACGCCCTTCGCGACCAGCGCCTTCCACTCGACCAGGCTCTTGATGCGCTCCGGAAGGTGCTCGGGATGCAGCAGCTCGCCGAGCTGGATCGCCTTTTTCATGACGCGATCGCCGTACGCGGGCGCGATCCCCCGCCGCGTCGATCCGTACGGCCGTCCCGCGCTGGCCGTGAGCCGCTCCTCTTCCCAGGCATCCTCGTCGGCGTGAAACGGAAAGCAGAACGTGGCGCGATCGGAGATCTTGAGGTTGATCGGCCCGACGCCGCGCGACTCGAGCCCCGCGAGCTCTCGATTCAGGTGCTCGATGTCGATCACCATGCCGGGCCCGAGCACGTTGGTCACGTGCGGATTGAAGATCCCCGACGGCACCAGGTTGAGCTTGAAAACGCCACGGTCGTTCACGACGGTGTGGCCGGCGTTGCTGCCGCCCTGGTAGCGAACGACGAAATCGGCGTCACCCGCGAGGTAGTCGACGATCCGCCCCTTGCCCTCGTCGCCCCAGTTGACACCGACGATAACCGTGGAACTCATTGTGGTTTCTCTATGCCTTGCGCGGTCCCAAAAAGCAACCCTGGATCCTGCGCGATCCCGGCTCAAAATGCCCCGAATTCAGGCGTGAAATCAGCCGCCGACTTGACGCAGCAACGGCGCGCGTACCCTATTTCGCGTAGTCGGTCGCGCGCGTCTCGCGAATCACCGCGACCCGGATCTGCCCCGGATACGACAGCTCCGACTCGACCTTGCGCGCGATGTCCTTCGACAGCAAGCGCGCCTCCTGATCGCTCACGCGCGAATTCTCGACGAGCACCCGCACCTCGCGCCCGGCCTGGATCGCGAACGCGCGCTCGACGCCGGGGAAGCTGGTCGCGATCTTCTCGAGATCCGAGAGCCGCTGCACGTACGATTCGAGCATCTCGCGCCGCGCCCCGGGCCGCTGCGCCGACAGCACGTTGGCCGCGTCGACGATGTGGTCCATGACGTCGACCGACGGCACGTCGCCGTGGTGCGCCTCGATCGCGTGGCAGACGCGCGGCGGCTCGCCCAGCTTCTTCGCGACGCCGGCGCCGATCACCGCGTGCGAGCCCTCGATCTCCTGATCGATCGCCTTGCCAATGTCGTGCAGCAGCCCGGCGCGCCGCGCCGTCTTCACGGGCAGCCCCAGCTCCGCCGCCATCGCGCCGGCCAGGAAGCCGACCTCGATCGAATGCTGTAACAAATTTTGCGCGTTGCTCGACCGGAACTTGAGCTTGCCCAGCAACTGCACCAGCTCCGGGTGAATGCGCCCGAGCCCGAGGTCGAACGCCGCCTGCTCGCCGGCGTCCTTGCACTGCTGCTCGATCTCGCGCGTCGCCTTCTCGACCATCTCCTCGATGCGCGTGGGATGGATGCGCCCGTCCGCGATCAGGCGCGTGAGCGCGATGCGCGCGATCTCGCGCCGCACCGGATTGAAACAGGAGATCACCACCGCCTCGGGCGTATCGTCGATGATGAGGTCGATCCCGGTCGCCGCCTCGAGCGCGCGGATGTTGCGCCCCTCGCGCCCGATGATCCGCCCTTTCATGTCGTCCGACGGCAGCGGCACCGTCGCCACCGTTCGCTCGGTCACGTACTCGCCGGCGTAGCGCTGCAGCGCCGCCGAGATGATCATCTTCGACTTCTCTTCGGCCTCGGCGCGCGCCTGGTCCTCGATCTTCTTCACGTCGCCGGCGGCCTCGCGCCGGGCGTCGTCGCGCACCTCGTCGAGCATCTGCTGGCGCGCCTCGGTCTGCGTGAGCGAAGCGATCTTTTCCAGCCGCACTTTCGCCGCCGCGGCTTGATTCGCGGCGGCGCGCGCCGAAGCTTCGGCGGCCGACTCCCGCGCGGCCAGCTGCTTCTCGCCGCGCGCCATCTCCTCGGACTTCTGGCGCAGCTCGCGTTCCTGCTTTTCGATCCCGCGCTCGCGCGTGGCGATCTCGGCCGCCTGCTTCTCCAGCTCCGCCTGGCGCGCGCGCAGCTCGGCGTCGACACCGGCGCGCGCCTTCAGCGCCACCTCCTTCGCGTCCAGCGTCGCCTGGCGCTTCAGCGACTCGGCCTCGCTCTTCGCCGCCTCGAGCAGGCGCTGCTTTTCCTGATCACTCTGCGGCAGCGCCGGCGATCGCAACGAGCGCCCGACCAGCAGCGCAACCACGAACAGCACCAGCAGCGCCGGCACGGCGACGGCGATCGGGATCAAGCGCGCCCCCCATCTGACGATTCGGGCCGCGTGCACCGCACGACCTGGCGATCGGTCACCACGCAGTCGACGCTCACGTCGGCGTCGCCGGCGGGACAGCGGTCGACGAGCTGGAAGTCGTACGCGAGGCCGACCAGAAACCCGCGCCCGGCGGCGCGCAGGCGCCCAGCCGCCTCGTCATAGTAGCCGCCGCCGTAACCCAGCCGGCGCCCCGCGCGATCGAAGGCCAGCCCGGGCAGCAGCATCACGTCGATGCTCTCGACAGCGATCTCGGGCGCCGCGGCCGTCGGCTCGCGCAGACCGTATAGCCCCGACGCGAGCGCGCCGGGATCATTGGGATCGACGTCGTGAAAGCGCAGGCGCGGCGGCACCGCGCTCACCCGCGGTAGCGCAACCCGCGTCCCGCGCGCGTGCGACGCCGCCAGCGCCGCCGCCGGGTCGACCTCGCCCCTTGCCGGCAGCGCGACGAAGCCAGCGACGGTGCCGCCCGCGACGCTCGCCGCCACCAGCTCGGGCAGTGCCTCGAGCCGCGCGGTCACCGCCGCCGACAGCTGCGCACGCTCCTCGGGCGAGACCTCTTGCCGTCGCGCCATCATTGCGTGACGAAGCGCGCGCTTTTCCTGCAGCAGCAAACGGGTACCCGAACCTAGGCGGTCATACTCGCGCCTCGCGTTCGAGGTAGTCAAGCAGGGACTGACTCTTTTCGCGAATCCTTTTCCGCAGTTCTAGTGAGTCGCGCCGCTCTGCGAACAGCTCCTCGGCAATTTGCAGCGCGGTCAGCACCGCCACCGCCTGGGTGTCGGGGACCTTGGCCTGCTTCTGGATGTCGCGGATCTTGCCGTCGACATACGCGGCGAGCGCCTTGACGGTCCGGTCGTCGTCGTCGGTCTTCAGCGAGTAGCGAAGGCCCGCGATCTGGACCGTCACCGAGCGCTTCACGGTGGGGACTCTAACACGGGACCGTCGCCCGGCATGCCAGGGGAAGGAATCGGGCTGCCGTCGCGGTAGTCTTCGTCCTCGACGACGTGGCTGCTCGCGTCCCAGCGGCGCCAGTGACTGTCCTTGCGGCCCGCCAGATAGAACCCGTCGGTGCGCGCGTGGCCGTCCTCGTACCACTCGCGAAAGCCGTGGTTGCGCACGCCGGATTCGTACTCGACCTCGCGCGCCAGCTGGCCGTTCGGATACCAGAACCACCAGACGCCCCAGCGCGCGCCATCGCCGTCGTAGCGGCCGAGCGCGCGCGGCTTGCCGTCGGGGTAGCGGTCGCTGAACGAGCGTGCCTCCTGCTCCTGCTGATGTCGGCGCGGGATCGAGTCATAGGTGGCGATGCGAACGACGCCCGAGCTGGTGAACCCGAGCTCGCTGCGATCGGCGGCGCTCAGCTTGGCCGCGCGGGTGACGATCTTCTGCCCGACGAGCTCGCCGTCGTTCCAGGTTTCCTCGCGCCACATCTCGCCGGTGTTCCAGTAGTAGCGCCAGACCCCGTGCTGAACACCGTCGACGTAGAGACCTTCCAGGAGCTTGACCCCGCTCTCGTAGTAGCGGATTTCGGGTCCCTGGCGCACGCGATCGGCCTCGCGGCGGCACCATTCGCTCTCGACACCGCCGCTGTACACCCGGCGCGTGAGCGTCGCGCCGCGCGGGCAAGCGGTCTGCGTGTGCGCGCAGGCACCGATCAGGGCGCCGACGGCGACCGCCGCCATGCCACCTGAAGCGATCCCTCCCCGCGCGCGTGCCACCGTTCCACATTACCTCCGCAGCTGCCCCGATTTGAAGCACAAGCGCATCGCCACCGTCGATTCCCGTCGGTGAGCGCGGCGCGCGCGCGGCGGCCGTCGCTGTCACGTTGCCAATCACATGGCCCGACGGTGGACCTCGCCGCCCTGGTGAGCCTCGAGCGCGGCGACCACGAGATATGCGAAGCCGAGCGCGAACGTCCACCAGGTCAGCCACGACGTCGCGCGCGCGGCGATCGCGACGATCCAGATCCCGAACAGCGTGAAGCCGAGCAGCGCGGGCGGTTTCGCGCCCTCGCGGCCGTGCTGCGCGGGCAACATCGCCGCCACGACGATCGATGTGAGGCCGGCCAGGCCGAGGAGCCAGGTGAGCCACATCGTCGCGCCCTGGTTGAGACCGACGATCCACAAAACCACCAGGCCGGCGCCCAGCACGACTGAACCGAAGCGAGCCATGACCGACCTCCTTGGTCGCGCCCGATGCGGGCGAGTCCCTAGAGACAAGGTGGGGCACCCGGATCGACTGTCACTGGGGTCGGCGCGGTATTCGACTCTTCTCACGAGCAATCGACTACTGGACAAGTGTGCCGGTGCGTCGATACTCGTGCGCAGATGCCGGTGACGACGTCTGGACCGCAGGAGACCGCCCCGGCGCCTGGCGTCGCGCGGTTGACACCGTGCTTGCGGCTGCGGATGGAATCGCTGCTGGTCAACGGAGGCGAAGCCCTGGCGCCGCGTTTTCAAGAGGAAGAGGTCGCGGTCGCCGAGCTGTCGTTTCTCTACGCCGGCGCGGCGGCGACCGACGCCAACCGCGACACCGGCGGCGAGCGCCGCGCGCGCTACCTGCTCGAAAGCCTCGGCGTCGTCGAGATCGCCTGCCTCGACGAGATCGAAACCTGCCCCGGTTCGTCGGCGGAGTACCTCGTGCGCGTCGACCGCAACGTCCACGCGCTTTGCTCGTTCACGGCGTATGCGCTGCCGCAGCTGCGCGCGCTCGGCTGGCGCGTCGAGCTTCCGTCCGACTACCCGTTTCAGGTCCTCGGTGACGACGCCCCCTGGTACGCGCACGTCGGCGACGACGACCAGGCGGGCTGGTTCAGCCTGGAGCTTGGCATCGAGGTCGCCGGCCGGCGCGTGAACTTGCTGCCGGCGTTGCTCGACTTGCTGGAACAGGTATCGCCGTCGGCGCGCCTCGACCGGCTGGTTCCACCGGGCGCGCGCGCGTTCGCTCTGCCGATCGGCGACGGGCGCTACGTCACCGTGCCGCCCTAGCGGCTGCGCATCCTGATGAAGGTGATGGGCGAGCTTTATCAGGGCACCGGTGGCGGCAGCGCTGCGCGTGCCGACGCGTTCCGATTTCCGGTGACCAAGGCCGGATCGCTGGGCAGCATCGACGCGGCCTTCGCGGAGCCGGGGCGTCCCGCGCTCGCCTGGAGCGGCGCCACCACCGTGCACGAGCGCGGGCGCGCGCTGGCCGCCGGCATCGCCGCCAGCCAGGAGCCGGCCCACCCGCCGATCGGCTTGCGCGCGACGCTGCGCCCGTACCAGCAAGAAGGCCTGCGCTGGCTGCAGCACCTCCGCGCCCACGGCGCGGGCGGAATCCTGGCCGACGACATGGGCCTCGGAAAGACGCTGCAGACCATCGCGCACCTGGTCGCCGAGAAAGAAGCGGGACGGCTCGATCTGCCGGCGCTGGTCGTCGCGCCCACCAGCGTCGTCGGCAACTGGCGGCGCGAGCTCGGTCGGTTCGCGCCGGCGCTGCGCGTGCGGCTGGTGCGGGGCGCCGAGCGGCGCTACCAGTGGGCCGACGTCGCGCCCGGCCGCTGCGATGTCGCGCTCACCACCTATCCGGTGCTGGTGCGCGACGACGCGCTGCTGGCGTCGCGCACCTTCTCGTCGCTGATTCTCGACGAGGCGCAGACGATAAAGAACCGGCGCAGCCAGGTGCACCAGGCGGCGGGACGCGTGCAGGCGCGCCACCGCCTGTGCCTTTCGGGTACGCCGGTCGAGAACAACCTCGGCGAGCTCTGGGCGCTGTGCGAATTCCTGAATCCCGGTCTGCTCGGCGACGCCGACTGGTTCCGCCACCGCTTCGCCCACCCGATCGAGCGCGACCACGATCGCGAGCGGCTGCGCGCGCTGCGCGACCAGGTGGCGCCGTACATCCTGCGCCGCACGAAAGAAGAGGTCGCGCGCGATCTGCCGCCCAAGACCGAGATCGTGCGCCCCATCGAGCTGCGCGGTGCGCAGCGCGATCTCTACGAGAGCCTGCGTGTCGCCGCGCACGCCGAGGTCCGCCAGCTGATCGCGAGCAAGGGCATCGGCCCGTCGACGATCCCGATCCTCGACGCGCTCATGCGGCTGCGCCAGGCGTGCTGCGATCCCCGCCTTCTGCGCGGAGAGACCGCGGGCGAGGTGCGCGAGTCCGCGAAGTACGACGTCTTGATGGAGCTGCTGGAGCAGCAGCTGGGCCAGGGGCGTCGCGTGCTGGTCTTCTCGCAGTTCGCGCGCATGCTGGCGCTGATCGGCGACGGCCTCGACCAGCGCGGCATGCGCTGGGTCGGGTTGACCGGCGCCACCGCCGATCGGCAGCAGCCGGTCGACGCCTTCCAGAAAGGGCAGGCCGAAGTCTTCTTGATCACGCTCAAGGCGGGCGGCACCGGACTGAACCTGACCGCGGCCGACACCGTGATCCACTATGACCCCTGGTGGAACCCGGCGGTTCAGGCACAGGCGACTGACCGCGCTCACCGCATCGGACAGACGCAGCCGGTGTTCGTGCACAGCTTGATCGTCGCCGGCAGCGTCGAGGAGCGCATGCTGTCGCTGCAGCAGAAGAAGCGGCGGTTGGCCGACGGAATCCTCGGCCGCGACGGCGGGACGGCGACGGCGGCGCTGACGGCGCGCGAGGTGGAGACGCTGTTCGCGCCGCTCGACGATCCGGGAAGCGTGACGGACTGATTGCTGTCGAGCCGCGAGACAGGAAGCCGCGACGTGACTAGGATGTCCCGACGCAAAAACTCGATCGGGGGTCGGTATGAAGATGGTGTTCGCACACGGCTTTCCGGCGGAGTTGGGTCTCGACAGCGGCACGCCGACAGATGACCCGCTCCATCAGAACCTGGGGGCGACCTGCACACTGGTGCGCACGCTGCTCGAGCAGCCGTCGATCGCATTCGCGTCGGTGTGCGACGTGGTCGCGCCGCTGGCGCTGCCGGTCTTCGTGCTCGACGGACCCTCGCACGCGCTCCGCTACGGCAACGAGGCCTGGCGGCGCGTGAGCGGCTACGGCGGTCCGTTCGGCATCACGTTGCTCGAGCTGTTCCCGCGGCTGCTGGGCCATCCGTTGCTCGCGGCCGTCAATCACGCCTACGAGTCGGGCGAACCGATCGAGATCGGCGAACAGCCCTTCGACAACCTGGGCTCGGGCGTGCCGCGCTTTTACAGCGCGGCGATGCAGCCGTACCGTGATCCCGCGCGCGGCGCGGTGACCGGCGTCGTCCTGGTCGGCGTCGATCTGACCGCGCAGGTGCTGGCACGGCAGCTGTTGTCCGACGTGCTGCAGACCATCCTCTGGTCGGGCATCACCGGCGGCGGCGGAACCGGCCGCTACAACGGCCGCTGGATCGAGTACACGGGCCTCTCCGCCGACCAGAGCAACGAGGCGGGCTGGGAGCACATCGTGCATCCCGACGATCGGCTCGCTTGCCGGCAGGCGTTCGACGAGGCGGTCGAGGGACGGGCGGCCACCCACTTCGACGGGCGCCTGCGGCGCCGCGACGGCGCGTACCGCTGGCACCGCGTGCGTTTCGCGCTGCTCGGTGCGCGCGCGGGCGTCGTGCGCTGGTTCGGCATCGCGTCCGACATCGACGACGTCCGCCGCACGCAGGAAGAGCGCATCCAGCTGCTCGCGCGCGAGCGGGCCGCGCGGGCCGAGGCCGAGGAGGCGAACCGGCAGAAGGATCGCTTCCTGGCCGTGGTGTCGCACGAGCTGCGCACGCCTCTCGGTGCGCTGCTGCTGTGGACCAAGGTGTTGCAGGACGATCCGATCGATCCCGATCTGCGCCGGCGCGCCCTGTCGTCGATCCGCGAATGCACGATGGCGCAGTCGCGCCTGGTCGACGATCTGCTCGACATCTCGCGCGTGATCAGCGGCAAGCTGTACCTGGACCCGAAGCTGATCGATCCGGCGGCCGTCGTGCGAGCGGCCATCGAAAGCGCGCGGCCCGCGGCGGCGGCCAAGGGGCTGACGCTGGACGCAACCTTCAGGGCCGGCGTCGGGCGCGTGCTGGGCGATGCCGGGCGCCTGCGGCAAGTGCTCGACAACCTGCTCTCGAACGCGATCAAGTTCACCGACACCGGCGGGCGCGTCCGCGTCGTCGCGTGCCGCAACGACGGCGACGTCGAGGTCGAGGTGAGCGACAACGGCCGCGGCATCCGGCGCGAGATCCTGCCGCGGCTTTTCAACCCGTTCAGCCAGGGCGAGGACTCCCTGATGACGCGCGCACAGGGCGGCCTGGGGCTGGGACTCGCGATCGCGCGCCAGCTGACCGAGCTGCAAGGCGGCTCGCTGCACGGCGACAGCGACGGCGTCGGCCGCGGCGCAACCTTCACGGTGCGGCTGCCGCTGGCGCCCGAGAGCGAGTCGGCGAAGCCGGTGGCGCCGGGCGAGCCGGTGCTCGAACGCCTGCGCAACGTACGGTTGCTGCTGGTCGACGACGACGCGCGCGTGCGCGAGCCGCTCGGGCTCTTGCTGCAGCAAGAAGGCGCCGACGTCGAGTGCGCGGACTCGGCCGACGCGGCGTGGAACGCGCTCCTGCGCCGTCCGCCACAAGTATTGGTCAGCGACGTCGCCATGCCCGGCAAAGGCGGCGACGGCTACAGCTTGCTCCGCCGCGTGCGCGGCCAGGCCCCCGAGGCGGTGCGCGATCTGCCGGCGGTGGCGCTGACCGCGCACGCGCGCGAGATCGATCGGACCCGCGCTCTCGACGCCGGCTTCGACATGCACGTGCCGAAGCCGGTCGACGTCGACCAGCTCGTGGTCGGCATCGGCGCGCTCGTCGCTAGGCAGCGGCGGCCGAGCAGTCCGCCGCCCAGCGATCGGGCGACGCGCCGGACCAGGGCGCGATCGCGGACCTCGAGCCGCTGATCTCGCATCGCCGCGCGGCTACTGACCGAAGCGGTACCAGAGACCGACGCCGATGCGCAGGCGATCGACGGGCGACAGCTCGGCGCTGGCATGATCCGGCGTCGCCGCCTGCAGCGGCCCCACGACATAGGGATTGCGGCTGGCGAGCGCGGCGTCGGCGGTCACGCGATACGACAGGCCGGCGACGGCGGGGACCGGGCCCGACAGCGTGAGGCGTCCCTCGACCTGCGCCGGGGCGGTCGGCGTCGGCGTGAACATGCCGTCGTTGGCGCGATCGGCGAGGCGCTCGCCGAAGAACAGCGCCGCGAGCCCGATCGCGGGGAATGGGCCCGGCAGCGCGTACGAGACGCGCGCGTTGCCGAACACCTTGGGCGTGACCGTCAGCGCCGTGCTGGTGCCGTCGGGGTCCACGCGGTTCGCCTGCGCGACCGTCACATTCGCGCCGTAGCGAAGGCGCCCGTTCAGGCGCGTGCCGTCGTAGGAGGCGTCGACGCCGATGTCGCGAATCTCCGCGACATTCTGGTACTGCACCGCCGACGTCGTCCCCGCCGCGAGCTTGCCGGCGGCGACGGCCGCCGCGACCTCTGCGGGGGTCAGCTGCTGCGTCGACACCATGCCCAACCACCACGAACGAAAGCCGCCGATCAAGAATCGGTTCGCTCCCCAGCGCTGGGTCAGCAGCGCCTCGACGGAGCGAACGACCTCCGGGCTCAGCCCGGGCGCGGCGACCTGGCCACGTGGATCTTGATAGGCGACCTCGTACAGCGTTGGCGCGCGGAACGCCTCCGAGTAGATCGCCTTCAACGTGCCGTCGGCCCAGGGACGCACGGCGACCGCCAGTCGGGGCGACAAGTGGGTGCCGAAACGTTGATCCGCGTCGAAGCGCAGGCCCAGGTTGACGTCGATGCGGCTCATCGGCCGCGCCGTCTGCTGGGCGTAGACGCCGAGAGCGCCCTCGGTGCGGCGCGCGTACCCGATCGCGCCCGGGTTGTCGCCGGTGACCGCGTCGTAGATGTCCAGCTCCGAACCGACGTGGCGGATGCGTCCGTCGGCGCCGAGCATCGTCACCGTCGAGCCGTCATGCCGCCAATCGAAGGTCGCCTGCTCTTCCAGGCCGACCCAGCGCGACAGACCCAGCGCCTCGCGACGGCAACCGTTCACCTGCCCGTCGAGACAATCCTCGGCGGCGGAGCTGTGCAGGTGCTGGCGGTAGTCGTAGATGTCGCCGTAGAGACGGCTCTTGAGCTCGGCGATCGACGACAGCGCGAGATGGTGCTTGAGGTCGGCCGACAGCCAGCGATCGCGTTCCCAGCTGTCGGGATCGTTGAAGTCACCGAGCGACTGATTGAAGTCGTTGATGTACGGCGTGGCGCGCGTGTAGGTGGCGGCGCGCACGTCGAGCTCGGCGTGGCCCAGCGTGAAGCGCGCATAGCCGGCCGGAATGCGCGTCCAGTACGATTGGTCGGCGGCGCCGCCCCAGATTCCCGCATTGGTGCCGGCCGGGTTGAACTTCTTGGGCTGCATCGTCACGCCGTCGTCGCCGACGTTTTGCGGCCCGAACGTGAACGTCGGGCCCGACTGGCGGTAATAGTCCAGCGCCACCGTGACCGACGCCGGCATTCCGGCCAGCGTCAGCTCGCGCCCGAACCCGAGCGCGAAGCGCGCGGAGGTCGGCACCTCGGATTCGACGGCAATCTGAAAGCCGTTCCACTCGCTCGCGCGCTTGGTGATGATGTTGATGACGCCGAGCATGGCGTTCGAGCCGTAGAGCACCGAACCCGGGCCGAGGATGATCTCGATGTGGTCGATGAGATCGAAGGGAATTGCGGCGCCGCGCTCGAAGTAGGCCGTGCCGTCGAACGGCTCGTTCATCGCGTGACCGTTCACCAGCAGCAGCACGTGGTTGCCGAAGTCAGCGGTCAGCAGCACGCCGCGCGCGCCGATGTCGACCGAGTGCAATGGATTCTGGGTGAGCATGCCCAGCGCCAGGTAGTTGATCGCCTCGTCGAGCGAGCGGATGCCGTAGCGGCGCAATTCATCGGCGGAGATTGAGGTCGACGTCGCGGGCGCGGCGCTGGCCGATTCCAGCGACTGCGACGCGGTCGAGAGGATCGGCTCCTCGACCAAGCCGCGAAGCTCGGCGAAGTCTTCCTCGGGTGCGGGTGCGGGTGTCGGTGTCGGTGTCGGAGCGGGCGCCGGCATCGGCGGGGCCTCGGCCGGGGCGGCGTCCGTGGCGGCGTCCGTAGTAACGTCCGCCGACATCCCCGCGTCCGGTTGCGCCGACGCGACCGCCGGTGCGCCGGCCAGCAGCCACAGCGCCGGCGTCAGGCCGCCGATGAACCTCCCGCGCCTCACTCGACGATCCTCATCAACTGGAAGAGCGTGGGCGGAAACTGCACATTCAGCGCCTTCATTTGCGTGCGGTTGAGCAGCATCTCCGCGCGCCCCGACACGAGGTCGAATCCCAGCACCAGGCCGCGCGACACGAAGCCTGCGACGGAGCCGGCGGTCAGAACGGCGGTGCCGCGCAACGCCTGCGCAATCTCCGGGATCGCGCCGCTCAGCCCCGGCGACAGGTAGACGACCGCGATCCGGCGCGCGCGACAGGTCGCCGCCAGCGTCGCGGCGTCGTGAAACGGCTCGAGCAGCTCGTGGTGCGGGCGACGCGCGATCTTCTTCATGTCGGCGAGCGCGCCCACCAGCTGGCGCGCGACCCGCTCGGAGCTGGCGTCGTCGTCCTTGGTCAGCACCAGGATCTGCACCGATCCGTCCGCCGCCAGGTTCATGTTGCTCTGAAACGAGGCCACGGCGACCAGCAGCTGGGCCTGCACGCGCGCGGGCACGGTGACGTCCTCTCCGGCGCGCGCGGTGGTCCCCGCCGCGACCGTCGCGACCGAGAGGAGCACCCACCCGAGCCTCCGATTCGTCACTGCTCCGCACCATCGGCAGCGACGCGGCGTTTCTCAAACTTGGGGGTGCAGGCGCGCAGGGACCGGCGTCGATGTACGCCGATGTGGACCGCGCGCCCCGCGGCGAGCGATAACCCCGGGCATGCGCCCGGCCCCGCTCCGAACCGACCGCAGCAACGCCTTCGCCCACTACAGCATGAGCGTGCGCGTCCCCAAGATCCTCGACGACGTGGTCTCACGCAACCCGACGCTGCCACCCGGCGCTCAGCGGGCGGTGGCGCGGCTGCGCGACGAGATCGCCGGCGACGCCCGGGTGCCTCTGCTGCAGCTCCCCGCGCCCGATGCGTCCGAATGGGAGCCCGCGATCGCGGCGCACGCCGGCGACACCTGGCTCGCCACCGACTGGTTCTTCGCCGAGTGCTACGTCTACCGGTGCCTGATGATCGCCGTTCGCTACTGGGAGAGCGGCCGCGATCCCTTCGCGGCCGCCAAGCGCGAGGAGCTGGCGGGCGAGGCGCTCTGGCGCGGGCTCGACGGCGCGCTCGCCGGCGCCGAAGAAGACGACGACGGCCTCGAGGAGCACCTGAGCGAGCTGCTCGTGCGCGCGCTGTGGGGCAACCGCGTCGACTTGAGCTACGCCGTCGGCGTGGCGTTCGGCGCCGCCGGCCACCAGGACGACTTGCTCTCCGACGATCGCGCGCGCGCCATCCCGGCGCTGCTGCGGCCCGACGGGGACGTTCACGTGATCGCCGACAACACCGGCAGCGAGCTGTCGACCGACCTGGCGCTGGCCGACACGCTGATCGCGCGCGCCGGCGCCCGCGTGAGCCTGCACGTCAAGGTTCACCCGACCTTCGTCAGCGACGCGAGCGCGGCCGACGTCTGGGCGCTGCTGGACGCGATGGATGCGCGCGGCGGCGCCGCGGCCGACCTCGCCGCGCGCCTGCGGCGCGCCTGGAATGACGACCGCCTGCGCATCCTGCCCGATCCGTTCTGGAACGGGCCGCGCTTCCTGTGGGAGCGCCCGGTGCGACTGGCGCGCGCGCTCGACGGTGCGACGGCGGTGGTGCTCAAGGGCGACGCCAACTACCGGCGCGCGGTCGGCGACGCGATCTATCCCGACGGCGTCAGCTTCGCCGCGGCCACCGACTACTTCCCGGCGCCCCTTGTCTGCCTGCGCACCATGAAGAGCGACGCGCTGGCCGGTCTGCCGCCGGGGCGAGCCGCCGAGCTCGATGCCGCCGACCGCGACTGGCGCATCAACGGGCGCAGGGGTGTGATCCAGCTCGGCGGCTCCGGACCTTCCGCCCCGTCCTCGTGACCGGGTGAATCGGACGACCGGCTGCCGGCGTGCTACGAAGGGATCCGTGAGCGCCCTCGGTGACCACGCCTACCCGCCCGATCTGGCCGCGTACGTCGAGGCTCACTGGCCTTCGGGGCGGACCCTGTCGCTGCCGCGCGACCTGCTCTCCGAGGCGCTGTCCGTCGCGTTCGAAGCGTCGCTGACCGCCGAGGAGGCGCGGCCGACGCGCTTTCGCCTGCTGCTCATGCGCGCGGATCAGCTGCCCGAGGCAGGCATTGCAAACCAGGGAGCGCTGCGCCTGATGTTCGATCGCACGCGCCCCCTGATCGCCGACGAGCTGCGCCGCCTGAGCCCGTCGGTGCCGTTCGAGTCCGCGCTCATCGGCGCGCAGCCCGAGAATGGCCAGCTCCGCATCTGGGGCATCGCGCATTCCGGACCGGCGTGGCTGGCACCGACCTGGGGCGGGCGCAGCGTCGTGCCGACCTGGACCGACGATCCGATCGTTCACGTGACCGGCCCCGGCCAGCTGGCGGTGCGCTGCGCCGGCAAGCTCGTCGGCGCCATCCGGCGCGGCGAGCTGGTCGACGCGATGATGGACGTCTTCGACTCGGACTGGCTGCCGGCGATGTTCGCGCGCGAGCGCGAGCAGGTGCGCGCCGAGCACGCCGCGCGGCAGGCGCGCACCTCGTCGCCGACGTTCGCCGATCACTCGCTGATCGGGCGCATCGGCCAGCACATGCTCCGGCGCGCGATCCAGCTGGTGCGCGGCGCCGGCAACGGCGGGATGATTCTGTTCGTCGACGCCGAGGCGGGCGCGGGCGGCACGCCATCCGGCCTGCGCCTCAAGTTTCGTTTCAACCAGGACGAACCGCCGCAACGGTACCGGACGTTGCTGTTCCAGATCCTCGAGCGCGTGGCCGCCGCGACGTCGAAGTCGTCGGTCGGGTGGTCGGACTTCGCGCTCGACGCCAGCCCCGGCCTGGAACGGCTGGAGCAGTCGGTGTTCGAGCTCAGCCGCCTGATCGCCAACCTGGCGGCGATCGACGGCGCGGTCGTCCTCGACAAGCGTTTCGCGCTGGTGGGATTCGGCGCCGAAGTCTCGTCGGAGCTGTCGTCCCCGCCGCGCGTATGGCGCGCTCTCGACACCGAGGGTGACGGGCGAGAGATCGACGACATCGAGAACGTCGGCACGCGCCACCGCGCCGCTTACCGCTTCGTGCACGACCACCCGAGCGGGCTCGCGATCGTGATCTCCCATGACGGCGGCGTTTCATTCGTCGCCAACCGCGGCGGCGAAGTCGTCTTCTGGGACCAGTCGGTCAGCCCCTAGCGCCGCCGGCGACGCAGCCGCTTGCGCGGAACGGCGGCCACACTTATTATCGTACGTATGATAAATAACCACCGGTGGCTGGGGCTGCTCGCGCTCGGCCTGGCGGCTGGCTGCGCCCGTCCGGGGACGCCGCACGACGAGCTGCAAGGCGTGGTCGAGATCCACCAGCGTGTCCTCGGCTTCGAGCTGCCGGGGCGGCTGGCGACGCTCGACGTGCGTCGCGGGCAGATCGTGCGAGCCGGCCAGGTCCTCGCGCGGCTCGACGACACGCTCGAGCGGCCGCAACGCGACGGTCAGGCGGCGCAGGTCGCGGCCGCGCAGGCGCAGCTGGACCTGATCCAGGCGGGCGCGCGCGGCCAGGAGATCCGCGCCGCCGAGGCCGAGATGCGCGCTGCGCAGGCGGCCGAGACCACCGCGCGCGACACCGCGCAACGCGCGCGCACGCTACGCGCCGCCGGCGCCTCGACACCGCAGCAGCTCGACGACGCCGAAGGGGCGCTGTCACGCACGACCGCCGAGCGCGAGGCGGCGGAGCAGCGGCTGGCGGTCACGCGCGCCGGCGCGCGCAGCCAGGAGATCCGCGGGGCGCAGGCGCGCCTCGACGCCGCCCGGGCCGCGCTGGCGCTCGCCGACGCGCGCCTCGGCGACCACGTGCTGCGCGCGCCGATGGACGGCGCGATCTTGGACACGCACGCCGAGCCGGGCGAGATCCTGGGCGCGGGCGGAGCGGTCGCCACGCTGGGTGCGATCGATCGGCCCTACGTCGATCTGTTCGTCCCCGAGAGCGACATCGGCGAGGCGCGCGTCGGCCAGCGCGCCGAGGTGCGCGTCGATTCGCTGCCCGACCGCGTGTTCAGCGGCGCCATCGAGGACGTCGGCCAGCGCACGGAGTTCACGCCACGCTACCTGTTCAGCCCCAAGGAGCGGCCGAATCTGGTCGTGCGCGTACGCGTCGACCTGCAGGATCCCGAGCACCGCCTGCGCGCGGGGCTGCCTGCGATGGGGCGGCTGCTGGCGAGCAACGCGGAGCCAACGCCGTGAGCGCCGACGCCGCGAGCGCGTACCGCGAGCCGATCATCATCACCGAGCACTTGCAGCGACGGTTCGGCGACCTGGTCGCGGTGCGCGACGTCTCGCTGGAGATCTTCCGCGGCGAGATCTTCGGCGTGCTCGGCCCCAACGGCGCCGGCAAGAGCACGACGATCCGCATGCTGTGCGGCATCCTCGACCCGTCGGGCGGGCACGGCACCGTCGTCGGCTTCGACGTCCACACGCAGGCCGAGCGCATCAAGGAGCGCATCGGCTACATGACCCAGCGGTTCTCGCTGTACGAGGACCTGACCGTCGAGGAGAACCTGCGCTTCTACGCGGGCCTGTACGGCGTGCCGTCGCACGCGCGGCGCGCGCGCCTGGCGCAGGTGCTGGAACGAACCGGCCTGGGCGCGCGGAGGCGGCAGCTCTCCGGCACGCTGTCGGGCGGCTGGAAGCAGCGGGTGGCGCTGGCGTGCGCGACGATTCACGAGCCGCCGCTGCTGTTCCTCGACGAGCCGACGGCCGGCGTCGACCCGGTGAGCCGGCGCGAGTTCTGGGAGCAGATCCACGAGCTGTCGAGCGAGGGCACGACCATCCTGGTCACGACCCACTACATGGACGAGGCCGAGCGCTGCCATCGCCTGGCATTCATCTTTCGCGGCAGCGTGCTCGACGTCGGCCGCCCCGACGAGGTCGTCGCGCGCCGCAACCTGCGCGTCGCCGAGATCGTGCTCCCCGACGCGCGCGCCGCCGCCGCGGCGCTGCGCGGCCGGCCCGAGGTCGACGAGGTGGCGTTCTACGGCCATGTGCTGCGCCTGGCCACGCTGGGCGGCGCCGACCCCGAGGCGCTGTGCGCGCGCGTCGCCGCCGAGCACGGCCTCACGATCGATAGCTCGCGTCCGGCGCGCGTCACCGTCGAGGACGCGTTCGTGTCGATGGTGCGCCACGACGCGCGCGCGGAGGCGGCGTGAGCCCCGCGAACCGCGGCGTGCGTGGCGCGCTCGGACGCCTGGGCGCGCTCAGCGTGAAGGAGTTGCTGCAGCTGCGACGAGATCGCCTGACGCTGGCGATGATGATCGCGCTGCCTGCCGTTCAGCTCCTGCTGTTCGGCTACGCCATCGACACCGACGTGCGCCACGTGCCCGCGGTCGTGCTCGACCAGGACCACAGCGCCGCCTCGCGCGACTTCGTGATGCGGCTGCAAGCGACCGGCTTTTACGACATGCGCGGCGAGGTGCGATCCTACGACGAGATCGGCCGCGCGCTGCGCGCCGGCCGCGCCAAGGCGGCGCTGGTCTTTCCCGCGCGCTGGGGCGCCGACGCGGGCGCGGGCCGCCACGCCTCGCTGCAGCTGGTGATCGACGGCACCGACCCGCAGACCGTCGCCAGCGCCGTCGACACCGCCACCGGTCTGGCCCAGTCGCGCGCGAGCGACCTGCTGGTCGAGCGCCTCGGCCGCGCCGGCGTCACGGTGCCGGCGGCGCCGATGTCCGTCGAGCCCATCACCTGGTACAACCCCGATTTGAAGACCTCGACGTTCGTCGTTCCCGGCCTGGTCGGCGTGATCTTGACCATGACCATGGTGATGCTCACGGCGATGGCGGTCGCGCGCGAGCGAGAGCGCGGCACGCTGGAGCAGCTGATCGTCTCGCCGCTCAAGCCGGCCGAGATGATCATCGGCAAGATCGTCCCCTACGTCGGCATCGGGTACGTGCAAATGACCATGGTCCTGCTGCTGGGCAGGCTCGCGTTCGGCGTGCCGTTCGTCGGCTCGATCGTGACGCTGTACCTGGTGGCGGCGCTTTTCATCGCCGCGAATCTCGCGCTGGGGCTGGTCTTCAGCACGATCGCCAAGACGCAGCAGCAGGCGATGCAGATGAGCTTTTTCTTTCTGCTGCCGAACATCCTGCTCTCCGGCTTCGCGTTCCCGTGGGAGGGCATGCCCAGGGCGGCGCAGGCCCTGAGCCAGGCGCTGCCGCTGACGCATTTCCTGCGCATCGTGCGCGGCGTGATCCTGAAAGGGAGCAGCCTGCCCGACTTCGCCGGCGAGCTCTTGTGGCTGGCGGGCCTGCTGGCGTTGCTGGTGCTGCTGGCGTCGCTGCGTTTCACCAAGAAGCTCGGCTGATGGCGCGACCACGCGGCGACATCTCGGAGCGGTTGGTGAAGGCGGCGCGCGAGGCGTTTCTCACCCAGGGCGTCGACGGCGCGTCGCTGCGTGCGATCGCCGCCGAGGCGGGCACGAGCCTCGGCATGATCTCTTACTACTTCCCGACGAAGGACGACCTCTTTCTCGCCGTGCTCGAGCGCGTCTATCCCAAGCTGCTCGCCGACCTGACCACCGCCATCGGCGGCGACGGCGATCTGCGCGACAAGATCCAGCGCCTGTACCAGCACCTGCACCGCGTGAGCGACGAGGAGTTCGCCGTGGTGCGCATCCTGATCCGCGAGGCGCTGGTATCGTCGGCGAGGCTGCAGAAGTTGTTCGCGCGCTTCACCGGCGCCGGCGGCCACGTGCCATTGATGATGACCCTGGTCGCGCAGGGGCAAGAGCAAGGCGCGCTGCGCACCGACCTGCCGCCCCTCGGGCTCCTGGTCGGCGCGATCGCGCTCGGCATGGCGCCGATGCTGGTGCGCCGGCGGCTCGGCGAGCTCGGCGCCGTCGTGCCGACGCCCGAGGTCGCGGCGTCCGTGATGTCGACAATCCTGTTCGAGGGGATCGGCGCCAGCCCGCGAGCCAAACCGCGCCACCCGCCGAGCCCGCGCCCGACTCGCCGGCGCACAGGGTCTGGCTGACGCCGCCGGAACCGCCCCCAGGCTTGCGACCCTGCCGCGGAGAGGGTACAAGGAGCACGGTTTCGGGGCCCATAGCTCAGCCGGTAGAGCTGCGGACTTTTAATCCGTAGGCCGCAGGTTCGAACCCTGCTGGGCCCACTTTTCGGGCGGTTACTCGCCGCCATCGAGTGGCGGAAACTGCCGGTCGATTTCAGCCATCGACTCGACCAGCGACAACCCGCGCTTGCGCAAGCGCCAGAGCTCGTCGAGCCGCTGGTCATTCCGCACGCGCTGCTCGAGCGAGCGCAGCCGGCGCAGGTGCTCGTCGGCCGCCTTGACCTGATCGCTGACGAAGAGATCCGTCTCCGCGCGCTTCAAGCGTTCGCCTTCCCGCTTGCGCACCGCCGCCCGCTCCGCCGCCACCTGCGCCTGCTTCTCCGTCCAACGACGTTCCGCCTCTGCGCGATCCTGCTCCGATGGCCCAAACCCGGCATCACACCGAGCGCACGCGCAGTCGCGCCGGTGAGTGATCCCGTCCTCCTCGAAGGAGGGAAGCCTCGCCAAGAGTGAAAGTGCCCGGCCCATGATTACCTGATTATGTGTTCAGGTATGGCGACGGTCAAGCAACAGGTGGTTTCGAACGAGTCACGTTTCCGCGCCGGCCGCCGATACAGCCTGCGAGCGCCGATCCGCGCCCCCGCCAACCCCGCTCCAACCCCACAACTTGTGCCCTTGCGCTCTAGCCCCGCTTTCTTTATAGATGACCGCTCCCGCCGGACCCCATCGTCTAGCCCGGCCCAGGACAGTGGCCCTTCAAGCCACGAACGCGGGTTCGAATCCCGCTGGGGTCGCTACTCAATTTGAGACTGTCGAGCCGGGCGGTCCCGGAGATCGCCCAGACCCGTCGCGAGGCGTTGGTGGCGGGGCGGAAGGTCAGGGCCCTCGGGGAAGAGGGATTGGAACACTTCACGCATGGCCGGTAGGTCGGCGGTCAGGGCGGTCCGGAGGTCGGCGAGCTTGGCCCGGGCGGCGGTCTCGGCGTGGGCCAGGACGTCGGCCACCATGGCGGGCGAGCGGCGGGCCGCGGCCAGGTCGGCTTCCAGGCGGCGGATGCGGTCGTTGCGGAGGCGCAGCTCTCGGTACCGGCAGCGGCGACCTACTATCAGCCCGCCAAGCCGTTCCTGCCCCCCGAAGCGCAGGCGCCTGCGCTCACGGCACAACAGGCGCACGATGACCTGCTGGACATGGAGGACGTCAGCGGGAAGCGGATCATCAATACGCGAGTGGGCGGCAACCCAAGCGCGCGCGGAGGCGATCGGCCACTACGTCGACGCCTATCGCCGCTACTGCTGGGAGGTCACGTCTCTGTCCGACCTTAAGCTCGCACCCTTCCACGTGCTGGCAACGGAAGGCCGTGTGCACATCGACAAGGACCACGCGTGGCACATGGGACTCATCGCGGATCTCTGCGCCGCGGACGAAGGGCTGCTGCGGGCAACGCCCTGGCGAACAGTCGACCTCGCCGATCCGACCAGCGAGTCGGCGGCGGTCGCCTGGTGGACCGAGCTGACCGCTCGCGGTGGCGAGGGCATGGTCGTCAAGCCGCTCACCTTCATCGCCCGCGGCCGGCGCGGCCTCGTGCAACCCGCCCTGAAGTGCCGCGGCGCCGAGTACCTGCGCATCATCTACGGTCCCGAATACATCGCCCAGGAAAACCTGGAGCGGCTTCGGGTCCGCGGTCTCTCCGCCAAGCGGAGCCTTTCTCTGCGCGAGTTTGCCTTGGGCATCGAAGCCCTCGAGCGATTCGCACGCCGCGAACCGCTTCGGCGCTTGCACGAGTGCGCTTCGGCGTCCTAGCGCTCGAGAGCGAGCCCGTTGATCCGAGATTGTGAACACATGGAAAAGCAAAACACGATACCTACTTCCTCACCGCCAGCCGATCCGGTCCTCGTGCATCGAGATCCCACCATCATGCTCAGGTCAAAGATTGCCATCTGGAGCGGTCGAAAACTGAAGCACGAGGAAGTCGTCTACATCTTGAAAACGATCGGCCGTGAGATCCTGCCGGCCGCCGGACTCGAGGAGGCATGTCCTACGATCAGCTGGTTCACCAACTGGTGTCTTCATCACCGGCTCGACCGCGTCCGAGCCGGCGGTGACGCGATGATTGCAGTCGCTGAGGCCATCCCACTGTATGACGATCGCGATCCTGCTCATAACAACGATTGGATCACGGGTGTCGCCAACGACAGTATCTCCTTCAATCAGCGACGGTCTCGGCGCGCAGTGGGCTCGGCTGACATGGGAGACATGATGTTTATTCCCTCGCGACCGCGGAAATAGATTGAACCCAACTGCGCGGTGGAGGTCTTCAGCACTCGGGGTCGCCGAACCCTGGCGGATGCGCAACATTCGTCCGTTGGATCACAATCCTGGTGCCTCAGCCATCGCGTTCTCGATCGCGCTGGCTCTCGACCGGACCCACTCGAGCACATCACGCAAAAATTCCATTTCCAACTTCGACAACATCCCGGGCCGACGTGTAAGGAGGCCGGCCCGACTAGATTCTCGTGCTGTTTCGCGCGGATGAACATTGTAGCCGTACGGCCCCTCCGGTCTCCGGGACCCAATGGTGGGCTTCTCGGCCTTCTCGGGTAAGGCGAACTGGCGGCCGCGCTGGGAAGAAAAAGAACCTTCGTCGTTGAGATGGGGTTCAATGGCCAACGTCTTCCTTTCGTACTCGCTTTCCAAGAGCGCCCACCGGCCTGCTGCGGAAAAACTGGTACGGATACTGAGCGAGACACTTGGGGCCGCCAAGCTGACCGTCGTAGATCCCATGGCATCCCCCGGGTTTGATGGAATACGCGACAAGGTCGAGACCGCGCTTCGGTCGGCCGACGCGTGCTTTGCGGATTGCTCTGCCGGCGCCCCCAACGTGATGTTCGAGGTGGGATATTGCCGTTCGCGCGGCTGTCCCGTCATCATCCTCGTCGACGAGGACGCGGATGATGTGCCCGAACTGCGCGAGCACCTGCGCTTCATCGGAATCAGTAGTGAGCGACCATTGCCGGGCGACATCGGCGACGTCGAATACCTTCCATATCCCTCGGATCCGAAAGATCCAGAGGGCTGGACGGACTTCAATGGCCGGCTGGTAGCGGTGCTGGCGCGGCTCAAGATGTCACTGTCGGTAGAATCGGTCCTGCTCAAGCGGCAAACTGATCGCATCGTCGTCGAGACCCTGAAGTACATCGAGCGCCAAGGGGGCCACCATCCCCTCCTCCGCTTCCTGGCCGGGTGGCACAGTCGGCTGGCGGACGCATTCAGCACCACCGGCGACCGCGAGTTTCAGGTACCGGCATCGGCGTACCCATCCTGCCTGCGTGCCTTCGACGAGAGTGATCGGCTAACCATGCGGGCCGTCGCCGATCTTTCGGACGAGGCCGAGTCCTTCTGGGAGAAGGATTGGAACGTGAAGGACTCCGCGGTCCAAGAGCGCATCTTCTTGGTCGACTGGCGCGATTTCTTCGACGAATCTAGGCTCAGGCGCCTCTTTGACATAGGACACGATCACAGTCAGCTCTATGCCGTGCGCTTCGGGCACATCGATCCCAGTTGGCGGGACATGCACCCGCTGGCGTCGAAGGCCGTTGGTCACCACATGTTCCTAATGCCTCCCGACATCGTGGGGGGATACTTCGACGCTGGGCATCGAGGCTGGCAGCTCCACGTCGAAAGGGGCGGTAACCGCTATCAGCGCGGCTGTCGCCTCTACGAGGCCATTGTTCCCCGTACCGTCGCCTTCAAGAGGGAATGGACGAATCCGTCGGAAATGAAACGGGCATGGATGCAACAGCACAGCATTGGCATCTGGAAGCCCGACTGGAACCTCGGCAGGACCGAAAGCTATTGTCGCAACTACGACTTACACATCCGGTGCTGGATTCCGCGCTACGGGTCGTTGATCAAGGCGTGCGGAAACCTGGCCATAGCCAAGCTGTCCTCGATGGCGGCCGCAGGCAAGCGCGGAATCCGCCTTCTCGAGATTGGCTACGGAACAGCGGCGGTGAGCGAGTCAGTGATCAAGTGGATGACCAAGGCAAACGCCCTGCTGGACAACCCGGACCACACCGGGGTGTTCGCCAGCTACGTCGGTATCGATCGCGAAGAGCGGATGCAGAAGATCGCCTGCGCCCGAACGCAGGAGTTACCGTTCGTGCGGTTCGATGTGGCCAGCTTTCCGGGCGGATTTTATCCGGCCAAAGCGCGCTTCGATGCGATTCTCGCCTCGCTGGTGGTGCACGATCTTCTCGCCCCCGCACAGGGGCCGCGCCCCGAGGACGCGATGGCCAAACTGGCGGAGCGTTTGCGTCCCGAGGGCTCCCTGGTCCTGGCAGATTGCTTTCCCGCCGAGGAGCCGAAGGACCGGGCAGAACAGATCGCGTACTGGCGGGCTGACGTTGGCCGGACCGGCTTGCTCGAGAGCGAAATTGACGCCTTCCTCGATGCGAATGACGAGATGCTGGCGATGCCATCCGTGGAGGCGGTTCGGACTATGGCCGAGACGGCCGGCCTCAAAATGATCGACTGCCTAGAAGTGGACGGCCGGCTGTCGCCCTTCCGCGTCCTCCACTTCGCGAAAATGGACTGACCTCTTGAGCGCGGCGCCATAACGACATTCGCCTGAGACCATCTGCTCCAGAACAGCGATTCACGACCGCAAGATCCAAGATGAATAGGACCGGTCGCGAGACTCGGCGAACCACCGCCGTCGATGTCGGATGACACATCACTGGCTATCGCGGGTCTGTCGTTACAGCTCCTTCGCTTCGATGCGGCGGTTCTTCTGGCGGCCCTCGTCGGTGTCGTTGGGGGCGATGGGGCGCTCGTCGCCGAAGCCGATGGCATCCAGCCGTTTCTTGTCGATGCCCTTCGACACGATGTAGTTGCGGCAGGATTGCGCGCGATTTTCCGACAGCGTCTTGTTGGTCTTGGCGTGTCCCACGTTGTCGGTATGGCCGGAGATCTCGACGCGGGCGCTCTTCTTGTGGACCATGAACTCGACCACCGCATCGAGATGGGAGAACGACTCGGGCCGAATCGTCGCCCTGGCGGTGTCGAAGTTGACCCCGGCCAGGATGAAAGGCTGCTGGGCGAGCTCACGCTTGTAGCGCAGCGTCAGCTTGACGGATTGATTCGGCTCGTCCTCGACGGGAACCGTGGCCGCTATCTCCCGCCGGCCGAGACTCAGGAAGGTGACGTCGTATCTCTGGCCCACCGGCACCAGCACCTCCGCGTACCCCTCGCTGTCCGTCGCGTCGGCGTAGTATTTCGTCTTGTCCGGCCCGGTCAGAAAGATGACGACCCCCTTGACCGGCCCCTTGTCCTTGTCGACAACGAACAGCTTCATCGCCGCCTCGGTCCTAGTCGGCGCGATCTTCGATGCCCTGGCACCGTGCGCCGCCTTCGCCGTGTGCGTGTCCTGAAGCTGGAATTCGCGCTTTTCGTCAGAAGCAGGGGGGACCGGCGACGCTGCGTACGCGGCGGTCTTAGCGGCCAGGACCATCGCGGCGATCGTCGTGTTCGAACGGTGACGCATGAGGGAGCCTCCGTCGTCAGAACTCTGCACAGTAGACGGTAACACGAAGGTACGGGGGCGTCGCGGCCTGGCCCGCCCGAG
>Ga0265342_10000660_pt1 | contig 35953 bp, 38 predicted proteins | sample 4CB327metaG_FD_203125 | JGI IMG/M metagenome (GOLD analysis project Ga0265342, IMG submission 203125) | Rhizosphere microbial communities from Carex aquatilis grown in University of Washington, Seatle, WA, United States - 4-CB3-27 metaG | ecosystem: Host-associated > Plants > Roots >... | reverse complement strand
CATTGTAGATTGATATGACCACCGGCATATCCGCTCCGCCGATCGGCAGCGTCATCAGAACCCCGAAGACCAGCGCCAAGCCAAAGAACAGACCAATCAACTTGGGCATGGCGATCAGCGGCTCGGCGCCGCTTTGGGTCGCGAAGACGATGTAGCCGCCGACGGCCAGGGTCCCGAGCATGGCTACGCCGTTGAGGGCTTGCTGACCCCTGACCCTCAGCGGCTTGTTGATGACACCGTCGAGCTTGGCCCAGGCGATGAGCGAGCCAGACAGCGACACGGCGCCGATCAGCGCACCGATCAATGTCACGATGAGCTGGGTTGCGCCCTGAGCCTTCTTGCCGACCAACTCCACCGCAGCGATCGCGCCGGCGGCCCCGCCGCCCATGCCGTTGTAGAGCGCCACCATCTGCGGCATGGAGGTCAGCGCGACCTTCTTGCCGCTCCACCAGGCGGCCCCACCGCCCAGGACAAGGGCAATGGCGGCCAGACCGACATTCACCAGAAGATGCGGCCTGGCTGCGGCGCCGACGCTGAAGGCGTAGAGAAAGCTGGCCAGGATGGCGACCAGCATGCCTATCCCAGCGACGAAGATTCCCGAGGGCGCCGTCACCGGTGACGACATGCGCTTGAGGCCATACATGAAGAGAAAGGCGGCCGCGAGATCAGTCGCGCCGATGGTCAGCTGAGGAAGTATCGTAAACAGGACCGCTCCTCAGCTCGCACTCGGGTGGATGGCTTTGGCATGCCGGGTCTTCGCGTGCTTTGGCTTGTGACCACCGGCCTTGAACATCGCGAGCATGCGACGGGTGACGGCATAGCCGCCGGCGGCATTCCCCGCGCCCAGAAGCACGGCCAGAAAGCCGATCGCCTGCTCCCGCACCGTACTCGCGTTCAGGAGAGCGAAGAGCCCACCGACCACCACGATGCCATGCACGAAGTTGGAGCCCGACATCAGGGGTGTATGCAGGATCGCCGGCACGCGACCGATGATCACCCAGCCCGCAAAGCCGGCGAGCATGAACACATACAGCGCCACGAGACCAGACATAGCGATCTGCAGGCCCATCACTGGCCCCCGACCGGGCTCGGGCCACTCTCGTGCTTGGCCGACCCGGCGTGTTTGGCGACATCACCTATAGAAGCGGGGCCGCGCTTGGCCCCCTCGTCGGTGAGTGCGCCAGCATGGGTGAGAGCCGTCTTTGCGAGGACCTCGTCCTCCCAATCGATCTCGATGACGTTGTCCTTCATCATCAGGGCGAGCAGGTTGTATTGATTCTTGGCGTAGAGCTCGCTGGCGTCCGCCCCGAGCAGCGACGGCACGTTCAGGGGCGCCACGATCGTCACTTGTCCGACCCGAGCCGTCTCGCCCGGCCGCGTGTCCTCACAATTGCCGCCGCCATCGGCGGAGAGATCGACGATCACGCCGCCAGCCTTCATCCCTGATACTTGTGCTCTGCTGATGAGCTTCGGTGACGGCCGGCCGGGAATGGCGGCCGTGGTGATGATGAGATCGGCCTGCTGGATATGCTCGGTGAGTACGGCCGCGACTTTGCTCTTCTCTGCCGCGCTCAGCTCGCGCGCATAGCCGCCGTTGCCACGCGCGTCCACTCCGGTCTCGACAAATTTCGCGCCCAACGACAAGGCTTGCTCCTGGGTTTCCGGCCGGACGTCATAGCCCTCGACAACAGCGCCCAGACGATGGGCGGTGGCCACCGCCTCCAGGCCTGCGACACCGAGTCCCATGACCAGAACCCTGGCCGGCCCGATCGCCCCGGCAGCCGTGGTCATCTTCGGCAAGATCCGGGCAAGATGGGTCGCCCCCAGCTGCACGGCGTAATACCCCGCGAGCGCGGATTGACTCGACAGGGCGTCCATCGCCTGCGCCCGGGTTATGCGCGGGACGCGCTCCATCGCGAAACAGGTGATCTTCCTGTCTAGCAGGTGCTGCACCAACGCTGGCTGCTTGTGGGCATAAATGAAGGACATCAGAATTGCACCGTCCTTCATCGCACTGACCACCTCCAGCGCAGGCGGCTGCACGGCGAGAACCACGTCGGCGTCGCTGACCAGCTCCTTTCGATCAGTCATGAAGACGACGTTCGCGAACGCTGCATCGACCAGGTGAATTGCGTCCCCTGCGCCTGACTGCATGTGCGACTTCGCTCCCAGCTTGATCAGCCTGGCTGTGACCGACGGCACCAACGCCACCCGCCGCTCGTGCGGCTGTGTTTCCTTCAGAACGGCGACGTTCACATACATGGGAATAGGCCCTCCAACTCACCGCGGTTCCTGGTGGACGACGATGCTCGCTGTCGGGCGCCCGATGAGCATGAGGTCTCGCTCGAACCGCGTCCTCATCGCTCACCGTCCGACAGCACCGAGAGAGTCGCCTATGCCGGCGCTTCCATCGACGCGATCCGCACCAGCTTCTTGTTCACGAACTCCTGAATGCCCATGTCGCCCAGCTCGCGCCCGTAGCCGGAGTTCTTGATACCGCCGAATGGGAGCTCGGCGTCGGACCAGCTGATGTTGTTGATGAACATCATGCCCGTGTCGACACGGCTCGCTACCCGCCTCCCACGCGCAACATCCTTGGTGAACACCGAGCCCCCCAATCCGAAGTCCGAGTCGTTGGCCAGCGCGATGGCCTCTTCCTCGTTCTTGACGCGAAAGAAGAGCGCGACGGGGCCGAAGAACTCCTCTCTGAAGGCGGGGTTTTCGGGCGTGATGTTGGTCAGGATTGTGGGCTCCATGAATGATCCTGCGCGATCGATCCGCTTGCCGCCCATGACCACCTTTGCTCCCTTGGAGATGGCCCCCTCGACCTGTTTCACGAGATCGACCAGCGCCGACTCTGTCGACAAGGGTCCGAGCGTCGTCTTCTCATCCATCGGATCGCCTGGCTTGAGAGCCGCAAGCGCCGCCTGAAACTTGGCGAGGAACTTGTCGGCGAGCGCCTCGACGACGATGAAGCGCTTGGCGGCGCAGCACGTCTGGCCCGTGTTGTACATCTTGCCCCAGACGGCCCACTTGATGGTGTGCTCGAGATCGGCGTCCTCGAGGACGATAAAGGCGTCGCTGCCGCCAAGCTCCATCGAAGACAGCTTGAGGTTCTGGCCGGCTCGAGCTGCGATGCTCCTGCCCGCGGCGACGCTACCCGTGAGGGCGACGCCCTTGATTCGTGGGTCGTCGACGAGACGTTCGGACTGGTCGTGGGTGATCAGCAGATTGGTGTACAGCCCGACGGGTGCACCGGCCTCGATCAACAGCTTCTCGAAGGCGATGGCGCATTGAGGAACGCAGCCAGCGTGCTTCACCATGAGGACGTTCCCCGCCATCAGGTGGGGACCCGCGACACGGGCGAGCTGGTAGTAAGGAAAGTTCCATGGCTCCACGCAAAAGATCACGCCGAGCGGACTGCTCTCCATATGAGCCTCTCCGACGGTGGGGTGCAGCTTCACGGGCGCGAGGAAGCGCTCGGCGTTCTTGGCGTAGTAGGCCAGGATATTCGAGCTGAACTCCACCTCTCCGCGCGCCTCATTGATCCGCTTGCCCATCTCGAGGGTCATCGGGCGAGCAAAGTCGTCCACGCGGGCGTGCATGATGGCGGCGGCCTTGGCAATGACAGCCGCTCGCTCGCCAAAGCTCGTCAGCCGCCACTTTCCGAAGCAGGCCGCGGCTCCTGCAAGCGCCGCATCGACCTGCTTGTCATTGAGATGCTCGAACGTCTTCAGGAGCTTGCCATTGTATGGGTTGACGCTTTGATAGCTCATGTCGTGTGTCCTCTCTCTGGATGTCGTTGATAGAACCAAGCGAGGTCAGGCTGCGGACGCCAGATGCTCGTCGACGGAAAGAGGGTTTGTGCCTTCCAGGATCTCCTTGGCTGTGGTCACTTCGGCGACGGTGCCGTGCGCGACGACCACGAAGTGATCCGCCTTGAGCGCCGTCTCGTACCTGACAATGCTGTCCTTGGGGATGCCGATGCTGTAGAGACCCGCGCCGAGCGCCGTCAGACCTCCTACCACGGCCGCATTGCCCAGCGCGCCCACGATCCAGCTCACAAGCGGCCCGAGGACCATGATGTGCCCCACGCCAGGGATGAGGAAGAGGCCCGAGCCGAACAACAGACCCCAGAAGCCTCCCCAGAACGCTCCCCGCTTGCCCCAGAACTTCATACGGTCGCCGATATTGTAGAAGCCGATCACGTGCTCCTCGGAGTGATAGTCTTTGCCGACGATCGACAGCTTCTTCATGTCGAAGGTGGAGCTCTTGAAGGAGCGTATCGCCTCCTCAGCTTGGGCGTGCGTGCCGTATATGGCGACTACGGTATTTATTTTTTCCATTTGAGCTCCGTCGTTGGTGAGGTGCACAATGTAAGCACGATTGTGCTCAACGGTTGCGGCGCGACTTTGTGGTCACAAAGCTCGCTTGCGGCCGTCGCGGTCGTCACAGCAGGAAGGCACGTTCTGAGTTCAGGCCGGCTGGAGCCCAGGACTGGGAACTCTCTGGCGTCGGTACGTGCTCAGGACGATCAGACAACTCAGCGTCGGCTTCCTGAGGGTTTATCGCGAACCAGTTCTCGGGTAGCTGAGGCGGTGCCCAGTCGAAGAGCCAGCGCGCGTCGGCAAGCGCCAGGTTGACGCAGCCATGGGACGCGCGGGCGCCGAAGTGGTCGTGCCAGTACGTGCCGTGGAGCGCTTCGTTCTTGTGATAGTAGAGCGTGTAGGGGACGCGATCGACGTCGTAGGGGTCGTCGAGCTGTCCGTGCATGTCGCTGTAGGCCATCTTGCGCTCGACCCGAAACAGGCCAGCGTTGGTCTGGCTCTTCTCTTGGTTTGTGCCGCTGGAGATGAGCGTGGCGTATACGGGGACGTCTCCCTCGTAGGCGGTCAGCGTCTGCTGCGAAAGGTCGACCAAGACCCACTTGGCGCCGGCCGGCATCGACGGTGGCGGGCTGTGCCATACGATGATTCGCACGGCACTCCTCGGGATCGGTCCGCGGTCGGTGGTGATGCGAACGGTCCCGATATCGCCGACGGGGATTCGATCGTAGCGGTGCAGAGCACTCGCGCGGTCGTTCCCCGGCCCGCGTAGCTCGCGAACAATGAACGCCAGCGGCAACCGTGGTCGGGCCTCGCCCTGGAAGAGGCTCGGCGTAAGAATTTGCACCCGGCGAGCGCGGACAAGCCTCCCTCGACCCTCTCGAGCCACCCACCCTTACGGAGCTCGAGGTTCGGCAGAAACGCCATCTCCCGACTGAGGCGCTTCCTGGTCACGATGGGTCCGTCGACGCGCGGCTCTTTGAAGATCTTGATTCCCGATTTGCCGACCCGTCCGTACCACAGTGTCTCTGGGGCCGGAGCGACGGGTGCCGTCGCTCCGGTTGAACGCGGCCTGGCTAGCGCCTCGAGGTCAACGGCAGCGTCGATACCGATCAGGGCCCACGCATGCGGCGCCGCGCAGTCGGGGGCGCAAGCGCTCACGCTGACCGTGGCCCCCTCGTGCAGCAGCCCGACCTCGGGGCTGCTCGAATCGGGCCGCAAGCGAACGGGGATGGACCTCGTGGCCGTCGCCGAGAACGGAAGAACGAGCCCCTGGGCGGCGTCGTTCGCTATGTCGTCAACCGGCTCCGCGGACGCGGGGCGAACCACAATCGCCCCCCCGATGAAGCAGAGAACCGAGAGGCTGCGAATCGTCGCAGCACCCCACATCGGTTCACGGCCAGGTCTTCTTGTGTGCCTTCGAGTCATGGTTGAATCGACCGTTCGACTTCCAGCGACACTGGAGCGCGTGGCAGGAGCACTGCACGACACATGCCGAGGCGACTACGCCGCCATCTGCACGTGGGACATGGCCTCGGACAGACGTGTGCTGGTGGCCGCGCGAGAGCATTCAAAATGATGGAAGGGCGCCGTCACCATGACCGGGCCCAGCGGTCGCCCCTCCAGAGCCCTGGGAGCACCTGTTGACGCTCTGTAGCCCTCATCGTGCAGGACGTGAACTGGACGGGCGCCCTCCCTGTCGTCGAGGAGGGCGCCCGTCACGGCCTTTCACGAAGCAGGAGCGCATCCATGATCAAGACCGATATGCAGTTGAAGAAAGACATCGAGCAAGAGCTCAGCTGGGACCCGAAGATCAACGCCGCGCAGATTGGCGTCAGCGTGGACAAGGGGGTGGTGTCGCTCCTGGGAACCGTCGACACGTACGCGGAGAAATCCGCCGCCGAGGAGGCCACCAAGCGGGTCAGCGGCGTTCGCACCGTGGCGCAGGACCTCACCGTCAAGCTGGTCGGCGATCACAAGCACACCGACTCGGAGATCGCCGGCGCGACCCAGAACGCGCTGAAGTGGGACGTGTTCGTGCCGAACGCCGTGACCGCCAAGGTGCACGACGGCTCGGTGACACTGGAGGGGGAGGTCCCTTGGAACTACCAACGCGAAGCCGCCGCGCGCTCGGTTGGGTATCTCACTGGGGTCGTGGCGGTGAACAACCGCATCACCCTCAAGCCCAAGACGTCGGCGGCGGAAGTGAAGGAGAGAGTCCAAGCCGCGCTGCAACGGCAAGCCACTGCGGACATCGGCGCGGTCCACGTAGAGACGTCCGGTGGAAGAGTGACGCTCACCGGACACGCGTCGTCTTGGCACACGATCCAGGACGCTGCGGACGCTGCGTGGGCAGCTCCGGGCGTGACTGACGTCGCCAATGAAATGACCGTGTCGTCGACGGTCTGACTTCAAGGGGGGCTCTTGCCGAGCCCCCTTAGTATCGCTATTAGAGGCGTACCGATGATTGCCAAACCGCGAGACAGACCCCAACGACGTCCGCGGGAGGATGGAATACGAACCGTCACCGGCAGCAGCTTCACTCCCCTGGTTCTGGAGGGGAAGGGGCCAATCGTGGTTGAGTTCATGTCTTACGGCTGCGCGCACTGCCGCGTGATCGAGCCGCTCCTGCAACAGGTTGCGGAGATCGTGAAGTCCGGAGAGACGATCTTCAGGGTCAACGTCGCGATCGAGCAGGAGCTCGCAGCCAGCTACGAGATCGAGGGCACGCCAACTCTGCTCATGTTTCTCGACGGAAAAGAAGTGGGACGCTCCGAGGGACCAACCCCGACGTCAGCGGGTCTCCTGAGGGCGGTCACGCAACCGTTCGAGTCATGAACGCACCGATTCTGTTGTTCAACGACGAGTGCGGCGTCTGCCGCCGCATTGCACATTGGGTGCAGACGTCGGCAAAGAACAACTCCGGCGACACAAGCCTCATTGTGCGCCCTATTGGTGACGACCCGGCGGCGCTCCGGTCGCTGAGCCCGGAGCTCGATATCTGGGATGCCTATGAGACGATCCATCTCTTGATGCCCGATGGTTCGATGAAGGTCGGAGGTGAGGCCGTTGCGCAAGTTCTTCGGACTTTGCGCAACACCAGGTGGTTCGCCTGGAGCTTCGATGTGAGCATTTTTGGGTTTCGTCCTTTCCAGACCATTCTCAACGGGGCGTACACCATCCTGGCGGACGTCCGCCCAATCTTCGGTTGCGAGAGCTGCGGTACCCCAAGCGCGTGGATCCGGCCGATTGCTTGGATTGCCAAATGGGCGAAGGCCGTATCCCGAAAGACTCGGCACATTGGCATTAAGCCACATTTTACTTCGCGCTCGCCCAGGGCGTCGACGGCTGCCACCAGTCGGTCGTAGCCGGCCAAGACCGACACTCGGCAAGGTTTCTCGTGACCGTACATCAAACCAGGAGCACACCATGACCAAGACCGATGCGCAGCTGAAACAGGATATCGAGCAGGAGCTCAAGTGGGACCCGAAGATCAACGCGGCCCAGATCGGCGTCAGCGTCGACAAAGGCGTGGTGTCACTTCTCGGTGAGGTCGATACCTACGCCGCAAAATGGGCCGCCGAGGACGCGACGAAACGCGTGGGGGGCGTTCGGACGGTCGCGCAGGACCTCAAAGTGAAGCTCGTCGGCGATCACAAGCACAGCGACTCCGAAATTGCCGGCGCCACCCAGAATGCGCTCAAGTGGGACGTGTTCGTCCCCAATGCCGTCATCGCCAAGGTCCAGCAGGGTGTGGTGACCCTCGAAGGCGAAGTGACATGGAACTATCAGCGCGACTCTGCGGAGCGCGCGATTCGTAATCTCGCGGGCGTTCTTGCGGTCCGCAACTATGTCACGCTCAAGCCCGCGAGCTCAGCAGCGGAGGTCAAGGAGAAGGTCCAGGCCGCGCTGCAACGCCAGGCGACGGCGGACACGAAGTCGATTCACGTGGAGACGGCCGGCGGGAAAGTGACGCTCACGGGACACGCCTCGTCGTGGCATTCCATCGAGGATGCCGCCAACGCCGCATGGGGCGCTCCGGGGGTGACCGACGTCGCCAATGAAATGACCGTCTCGTCGACGATCTGAAGATCGAAGGCCGGACCCGGCACGGCGGCGGCTGCCGTCGTGTCGGACATGAGGTGGCAGGCAGCCGGACGGATAATGCATATCAGTTGCTGGCAGCCTTCCGTCTCTCGGTAGGTCGCTCGGGAGGGCTCGTGGCACTCGGAAGCGTGGAAGCGTCGGACGTCGAACTCCCAGATCCGGCAGCCGTCCGAGTCCTCGTGCGGGCCGGTGTGGCGAGGGCGGGAGGATCCGCGGTTCGCGGTCTGGACTTCAACGAGTCGTTGCTTGCGTTCCCATTGAACCCTGCCGGTAAAGCAAACGGTGTCGCGGAGATCTCAGGGCTCAGTGTGACGGGAACACAAGGGCCGCAGACGGTGCTGGTTGCTGGAATCTGGGGCTGCACCATGTTTTGCGGCGATGGTGGAGATGACGCTTGCGTACATTCGTTGCTGCACGTGCCGGTCGCGCTCGGTCTCATGCCCGACTCCCAAAGAGAAGCTGACGGCACGAGCGGCGTCTCATCGGAGTATCCGCGCGCCGTCTTCGGTGATCTGGCGCGGATGAAGACCGGGCCACTTGCGTGCCAGGGGATGGGTCCTTCCCGCGCAACCACTCTGGCGCTTCCTCATCTACGTGTAGTTGCATCTGCGACGGTCGCGGTGATTGGTGTTGGTGGGCTCGGGCCTCTCTCGGTTCTCTTCCTACGCGCCAGCACCGCATCCGGAATCGTTGAGGTTGACACGGCTGCGGTGCTGCGACTCGCGGCAGACCGTGACGGAACCTCTGGTAGTGCAGCGTCACATTCACGTGCGATCCGCGGCTCCACGCAGGCCACGGAGGGTCTCGCCGTGCGCTCTCGATTCGATTTCGCCGGCAGACTAGCCAACGCCATCGTGGCCAACTACGGCGCGCTCGTCGCGGCGGGGCGCGGCACCGGTTCGTTCGTCATCGATAGAACCTGCGTAGGTCTGCCGTGACCGCCGCGAGCGAAGCTGCTCTCGGGGCGCCGCCCATGCCTGTGTCATCGGGCTCGATCGACGCCGATGCCAACAAGGCTTCCATGGGCAGGCGCCGCAAATGGACCATCGCCTTGGTGGGGCTGGTGGCGGCCGGCGCCGTCGCGGGCGTGGTGGCCTACGCGCGGAGCCGCCCGACCGAATCGGCGTTCCGCACCGTGCGGGTCGTGCGCGCCGATATCATCGAACGGGTCACCGCGACCGGTACCCTGCAGCCAGTCATCACTTCGCCGGTGGGCGCGCAGGTGTCGGGCATCGTCTGGAAGCTCCACGCCGACTACAATTCGACGGTAAAGGCTGGCCAGCTCCTGGTGGAGCTGGATCCCGCCCTCTTCCGGAACGCCGTCGCCTTGGCGACCGCGCAGCTCGCTCAGGCGCGGGCTAACCTGACCAGCGCGCAGGCGACGGCCACCGGTGCCAAGAGCCTCCGCGACCGGACCCTCGCCATGGAGCGGCTGTCCATGGTGGCCAACGCCGACCTCGTTGCCAGCGAGGCGGTCTTTGGACAGACCCTTGGCCAGACGCGATCCGGCGCCTCACAGGTCGCGCAGGCGACCGCGCAGCTCGCCCGCGCGAGGCTCGACCTCGAGCACTCGATCATCCGCTCGCCCGTGGACGGAGTGGTCATCTCGCGGAACATCGACGTGGGCCAGGCTGTCGCTGCCACGCTGACGGCTCCCACGCTTTTCACCATCGCCCAGGACCTGCACCACATGCAGGTTCACGCCGCCGTGGACGAGGCTGACATCGGCCAGGTACACGCCGGCCAGAACGCGACCTTCACCGTCGATGCGTTCCGCGATCTGACGTTTCGCGCGGTCGTGCACGAGGTGCGGAACGCGCCGCAGACGGCGCAGAACGTGGTGACCTACGACGTGGTGCTCGACGTCGACAATCCGGCGGGGCAGCTGCGACCCGGGATGACCGCGAACGTACTGATCCTGATCGTGGAGAAGAACCAAGTGGTGGCTGTACCGAACGAGGCGCTACGTTTCCGTCCGGCGACCGCCAAGGCTGCGCCGGTAGGAGCACAACCCGTCGCGGCGGGAAGGCGGACGGGCGCGGCGGTCTACGTCCAGCAAGGTGGCGCCGCCCTCCGCGTTCCAGTTACGCTCGGCGTGACCGACGGAAACCTGACTGAAGTGCAAGGGGTGGAGCCGGGCCGCGCGGTGATCGTCGACGTCGCCCGCGGCAAGAGCAAGGCGCCCGCGGCCGGGGGGCCCGGACGTGGCATCTGACGCGATCATCCAGCTGTCCGGCATCACCAAGACCTACGCGACCGGCGAGGTCGAAGTACGCGCGCTCATCGACGTGGACCTCACCATCGAGAAGGGGGAGATGGCTGCGATCATGGGCCCGTCCGGCTCGGGAAAGTCGACGTTGATGAACATCATCGGTTGTCTGGATCAACCAACAAAGGGCAGCTACCTCTTCGAGGGGCGCGAGGTGGCGACGCTCGCAAAGCGGGAGCTGTCCGCGCTGCGCTTGTCTGCGTTTGGCTTCGTCTTCCAGGGCTTCCAGCTCATCGCCCGCACGACGGCGCTCGACAACGTGGCGCTTCCCCTCGTCTACGCGGATGTCCCGGCGGCCGAGCGCCGGCTGCGCGCGATGGAAGCCCTGCGCCGTGTCGGGCTCGCGGGCCGCGAGCACCACACGCCGGCCCAGCTCTCCGGTGGCCAACAGCAGCGGGTGGCCATCGCCCGCGCGCTGGTGAATCGGCCGCGGCTGATCCTCGCCGACGAGCCCACCGGGGCGCTCGACACGCGCACGTCGGTCGAGGTCCTGGGCTTGCTTCAGTCGCTCCACGGAAGCGGAATCACCGTCGTGCTAGTGACGCACGAACCAGACATCGCCGCCTACGCCGATCGGCGCCTGGTCGTGCGCGACGGGCGAATCCTGTCGGACGAGAAGCAGGGCGCCCACGACGCCGCGGCGGACCTCGCGGCGATGCCGGAGAAAGCCGCGTGAGCGCGGTCGCATCCATCGTTCCGCTGGCATTCGGCGCGCTTCGGCGCAACCGGATGCGCTCGCTGCTCACATCGCTCGGCGTGATCATCGGAGTCGGCGCCCTCATCGTGACCGTCGCATCGGGAGAGGGCTCGAAGGCCGTTCTCGAGTCTCAGCTCGCGACCCTGGGAACCAACCTCCTCATCGTGCTTCCCGGCTCGAGCACGCTCGGCGGAGCGCGCGGCGGCCCCGGAACCGGCAAGCCCCTCACGCACGCCGATCTTCTGGCGATCGTGAAGGGGGCCAGCGCGGCACGCTACGCCGCGCCCGTCGACCGGACCGTCGTGCAGGTGGTGCTCGACAACCAGAACTGGCTCACCACCGTCTACGGTTCCACGCAGGAGTTCTTCGCCATCCGCGAATGGACGCTGTCGCAGGGGCGATTCTTCAACAGCGGTGAGTCCGACTCTGGCGCCAAGGTCTGCGTCCTCGGTCAAACCGTGGCAACGCAGCTCTTCGGCGCCGGCGATCCGTTGGGCCAGATCGTGCGGGTGAAGTCGATGCCTTGCGAGGTCGTCGGGGTGCTGGTCAGCAAGGGGCAGTCTTCCCAGGGGCAAGATCAAGACGATCTCGTCGTGATGCCCTGGGTGACCTTCAAGTCCCGCATGATGAGCCAGAATCGGATCCACGTCGGCAGCATCCTGGTCTCGGCGGTCTCGCCCGACGAGGTGTCGCACGCCCAGACCCAGGTGACCGGGATCTTGCGCCAGCAACATCGGCAGCTGGACGGCGCGCTCGATGACTTCACCGTGCGCAATCTGGCCGATCTCGCCGCGACCCAAGAGAAGGCGGCGGACACCCAGACCGGGATGCTGCGCAACGTGGCGGCCGTGTCCCTGCTGGTAGGGGGGATCGGGATCATGAACATCATGCTGGTGTCGGTGACCGAGCGGACGCGCGAGATCGGGATCCGCCTGGCCATCGGCGCCAGCGAGAACAAGGTGCTGCTGCAATTCCTCGTCGAGGCGGTGGTGCTGTCGGCGGCTGGAGGCCTGATCGGGATCGCGCTCGGGATCGGGGGATCGTGGGCGCTCGCCTCGACGATGGGATGGCCATTCGTGCTCACGCCGTTCTGGATCCTCATCGCCTTCGGAATCTCGATGGGGATTGGCGTGATCTTCGGTTTCTATCCCGCCCGCAAGGCCGCCCGGATGAACCCGATCGACGCCCTACGCTTCGAGTGAGTCAACGAGGCGCTGCTTGCTTACCGATTGTCTCCAGGCGGCGCCGACCAACGCTATGACGATCCCGAGTCCGAGATACAAGGCCTGTAGCGGAGGATGGTTCGTGTAGCCCACGATTGCGATCTCAACCAAGAGCCAGATGATCAGCGCTCCTCCGGTTGCGACCGTGAGAAAAGGCGCCAATGGGTGCCGCCTCCAGGCGAGACCGGCCGCTACGAGCGGGCCGAGGCCGAGAATCGCGAAGAGGATCGCGCCTGGTACGAAGTAGTTGGCGAACGGCGAGCCGGCCAACGCCGACACGGGGAGCGGGAGAATCTCACCGTCGGGTCCGACCATCAAGGCGATCCCTCCCCCCACCGCTCCAACGCCCAGAAGGATCTCGAGGACCATGGCGACCACGGCCAGGCCAGGCCGTCGAGCTTTGCGCCCTCTCCCTTCGAAATGTGCCGTGGGCGAGTGCAACTGGTCACCTGTTGAGGAACAATAACGCGACCCCGGCGACCAGGAGCCCACCGAAGAACCTGAATGTATGGCGCGTGGCCCTTTCCGGCAGAAAGGTGTCGAAGGTGTAGCCCTTCGTGGCCCCGTACCTTTGGGCCAAGGCGGTCAGCGGGCAACGCATCCGGTTACCAAGGAAAACGACGGCTTCGATCGAGATGAGGACCAACGATGCCGTCAGCCAAACGCCTCGGTACCGCACGATGCCGGAGACGAAGATGAGCACGACCGAGAAGGCCATCACCAGGTAGATGATGGTGTGCACCGTCCGGATGAGCGCGAGCTTCGTTGGATTGATGATCATTGGAGCGCGTCGTCAGCGTCCCGGTGGCACGTTGAAGGCCAGCGTGCCGGGCATCGGCGTGAAGGCGGCGTACGCGAACTCGCCCTCGGGCATGTGCCACACGGCCTGTCCGCGGGACCAGAGGCGACGGCCGCCGACATCATCCTGCCACCCATCCACCGGCGTCCGTCCATCGGGCTCGCAGGAGCTTCTTGGGATCCTTCGGATCAGCGGCGAATCTGTCGGTGGTGCTGAAGTCGGTCGGCACGCCGCGCTGGTCGACGAACACGCGAGCCGTGACCGTGCGACCGCGGTTGGTGAGCGCAACTTCGAACGAGCTTTCACCGACCCGGGCCCAGCGAACCTCGGGGACCAGCAGCACCGTGGGGGCAATCATATCCCGTCATTGTCGATCTGGGCATCGCCGGCGTGCGCGCTGTAGCCTTCGAGGAACAACACGTAGAGCGTGCGTAGGACGCCATCGACGCGCACGGCGAGCTCGCGGTCGGGGGCGCCATCGAGCTCGAGTTCGACGTGCGGATCCGAGCCAGTTCTCGTCTCTGTCGCCAAGCTCATTTCTGCCCGGATGAGGATGTAGCCAATACGACCGCTTTCGACGGACGCGTCGACCACCTCGGCATCCGGCAACTCCGCATCGCACCTCGAAGCCCGTGGCAAAACGGGTACGCTGAACGGGGATCCGGACAGAGTTTCTGCCCCACAGGGTAGAAAATGCGATCGATTCGTCCCATATTCTCAGACTGTATTCACGAGATGCCGCCGTGGCGCCGTCAGACCGCAATGATGACCCAATGACAGCTTTCTCCGAAAGGATAGCGTGAATGCCGCTCGTTCAGGCGTGCCTGATTTCGCTAGAGGATTGATCGCGGTATCTCTGCTCGTTGTCGTGGCGCTCGCCGCCGTCGCCTGGTTCGTGCTGTTCCCGACGCCCCGGTTTCCGGAGCCAACCGGTCCTTACGGTGTCGGAACGCGCATCTATGACTGGACTGATGTCACGCGGCCGGAGCCGTTCACCGCCGACTCCAACGACCACCGTCAGCTCGTTGTACAAATCTGGTATCCCACGCACGCTCCGGGACCGAGAGATCGCTACATTGAACACAGCGAGACGATGGCTGCCGTGTCCGCACGTTTTCACGTTCCCGCCTTTCTGTTGCGGAATATTGAGCGCGCGCCCACGCACGCGGTGCTGAACGCTTCGGCAGCCGAAGGACGCTTTCCGGTTCTTCTCAACCCAACGGGATTTTCTGGTTTCCGAGACGCGAGCCTGTTCTGGATCGAAGAGCTGACTTCGCACGGCTACGTGGTCGTCGGCCTGGATCAGCCTGGCACGGCAGCTGCGACGGTACTTCCCGATGGTCGCGTCATTCCGGTCATGGCGGACATCGCCGAATTCAAACGCTACATGCCACTGGCGCTGTCGGACGCCTCAAACCAGACGCCGGACATGAATGGCGTAGCGCTGCCAGGCGGGATCATCCCCTTCCTGGCAGAGGATCTGCGCTTCGTGCTGAACAAGGTCGAGACGCTCGCCAGTGAAGACGCCGTGCTTGCGGGCCATCTCGATGTGGAACGAGCCGGCGTGTTCGGCGTGTCACTGGGCGGCTATACGGGGCCCGAGGCCTGCCATCTCGATCAAAGGTTTCGGGCCTGCCTCGCCGCCGATGCCGGACAAACCGCACGAGTGGCACGCGAAGGTCTGCAACAGCCGCTCATGATCATGAGCCGCGACGCAAGTGTCATGCGGCACGAACGCGCCAAAGCGGGCGGATGGCCAGAGCCCGAGATAGGGCACACGATCGATACTGAACGCGCGTTGTTCGAGCACAATCATGGCGACGCCTACTACGTCACCATGAACGGGATGTACCACGTCAACTGGACGGATGCGCCGATCTGGACGCCGATCGTCCGATGGATGGGTCTTGCGGGGCCCATCGATCCCTATCGCGGCTTTGCCGACACCAACGCCTATGCGCTCGCCTTCTTCGATCGCTATCTCAAAGCCCAGCCATCCCCCTTGCTTGAAGACACGGCGCACACGCGCCGCGACGTTCAGCTTGAGGCGCGACGTTCTCAATGAACATGCACTGGCGGCGTATGGGGCGGCCCCGTCGGGGTCGGAGAGGGAGGGACCCTCGGTCAAGGCCAGAAATGGACTTGGAAACCCGGCGCGACAAGCGGCGCGCCGCTCGTACCCGTGGTGCAGGCCGCCGACCTCGGGCAACTCGATCACCTCACGGGCTTCGGCCGACATCACCACGCGCGGGTCGGGCCTGTCCTTGTTGAGGGACAGATGCGTGCACGCGCGGTGGTAGTAGACGAAGTAGGATGTGAGGAATCGGCGCAGATTGCGTCCGCCGAGGACGATCACGTGGTCGAGGCAATCTCGGCGGATGGATCCGATCAATCGCTCGACGAACGGATTTTTGCCGCGGAGAACGCGGCGCGCTCATGACCCCCTCGATGCCAGGCCTTCGAGGCGCCCGCGAAACGCCGCGCCGTAAATGCCGTCGCGGTCGCGGAGCAAATACTTCGGGGCGGCGTCTTCGGGAAACGCTCTGCGAGGGCAGTTTGCGCGGCGCGCGGGGCATCAGGCGCGACACTTCGCGCTCGGAGATAGGGATTCCGAGCTTGGGCGAAGGACACCGCGAGCTTTCGTCCGAATCGTCGTGGTGGGTGTGATGAGCGCTCCTGCCCTCGCGGTGGTTCCATCGGTGATGGCGCGGTTCCATCGAGGTGGACCGCTCTTCGCGAAGCTATCGAGTACGCTCTCGTCGGATTCGGTATCGGGCCTCGCGGCGCCCGGTAGTGTCAACCAGCTGATCGCCAGCCACCGATTGTCCTCGAGGCGTGCCTGTCGCCGGCCGCACGTTGCTTCGTCAACGAACAGGCGCGCGGACGTGAGTGAAAGCGACCAAGTCAGCGCGTCTACGTGCCGATGGCCGTGTGGTTCCACTTCCTTCACCGCTCTCATCTCTCCCGCTTCGATCGCGGCGCACGCTCACCCAAGCTAGGGCTGAGACGATCCACCACGAGGCGGAGGTGAGCGCCATGGATAAAGAAGCAGGAACACGCCGACAAACAGGACGTCGAATGCCATGTCAGCGGCCACCTGTTGGAATGCTACCGTTCCACGGAGCCACGAGCACACGAGCGCGGCGAGAAGCAACAGCGGCAACGTGATGGCGAATCTGACCCAGTTGATGTGGCGCAGCGGTTGTCGAGCACTGACAATGACCCATAGCCCCGCAGCAACCCACGTGGCGCCGAGAATCGTCATGGGCAACTGTGCGTGGGCAGCCGCTGCCCCGAGCCCCATCTGCCTGGCCCTACTCTCTGGCGCAACGATGTCGAGCACCCCCTCGACCACCAGCACGACCCCAAAGAGAATCATCGCCCACTTGAGACCTCGTGCCATAGGTTGCTTCCCGTCTATATAGGACATCGAGTGTCGCGGATGGTATCTCCTTGCTTTCGTTGCTTGGTGCGACAGGTTGCCTACGCTCTGATCGGGCTCATGCGATCGCGCATTCGTCGGCCCAGGTGGACCCGTAACGCGCGACGGTCCCGCTGAGTGAGTACTTGAAAGTCGTCGCGCGCCCTGGGCGGACTTCACGATCCCGAAGGTGACTCCCGGATTATCTTCGGGCTCCACGCTCGGAGCCCATGCATCCATCGTCCGTGCCCGCACGAGAAACTGAGGCACATCGATGCCCGTCACGCGGCTGGCACCATGCCGAAATTGGAAAACGCGGATGTCGTCACCTCTGCCACAGGATCCGGGCCTCTTCAAGAGGGATCGCCACGCCGTCGTGGCTCGGTACCAGCCGCGCCGTGTAGGCCACCTCCGGGCGAACGGCCGAGACCTTTCCCCGATACGCATGGCTACCCGTCATGCCGGTGGGTTGAACGAGTTTCATTTGTTCCCGGACTGCAACGAAACCCTCGATTTCATCGGCACAGAGCTCGACCCGAACCGCCTCTGGGGCCAGTCCGGCTAGATCGACCTCGACCTCGAACCCGTGTTCGCCGTCGTGAGTTTCGACGCTGACCTTGCCGAAGCGCAGAGCGGGCCAGTTGTGCGTGAGGGCGCGCTGCCAATCGACCAACTGCCTGCCGCTGGCCCCGTGGTTGGCGGCCCGCTCACGGTAAGTCGATGCAGCCGGCAAGTAGTGTTGCTCGGTGTACTCGCGCACGACGCGATTCGTGGAAAAGTGGGGTGTCAACCGCGCCATGCTCTCCCGCATCCTCGCCACCCACGCCGTGGGAATGCCGTTGGCGTCGCGCGCGTAGAACTCGGGAATCACCTGGCGTTCGAGGAGATCGTAGAGCGCCTCTGCTTCGAGCGCGTCCCAGGCCGGGTCGTCGCCGTGTACATGGCCATCCCCCAGCGCCCAGCCGACCTCGCGCGCATAGGCTTCCGCCCACCAGCCGTCCAACTCCGAGACGTTGAGGCCTCCGTTGACCAGCACCTTCATGCCGCTCGTTCCGCTCGCCTCCCACGGCCGACTCGGCGTATTGATCCAGACGTCCACCCCCTGCACGAGATGCTCGGCCAGCAGCATGTCGTAGTCGCTCAGGAAGACTGCGCGGTGGCGGGCCGCGGTCGCCCGAATGAACTGCGTCCATTCTCGAATCAGGGCTTGCCCCGCCTGGTCCGCGGGATGTGCCTTACCCGCGATCACGAGTTGCACAGGACGCTCAGGATTCGCGAGCAAGCGAAGGAGTCGCTCGCGGTCATGCAGCAGCAGGTTCGGACGTTTGTAGGTTGCGAAGCGCCGCGCAAAGCCCAGCGTCAGCACACGAGGATCGAAGAGTCGCTTGGCCGTCTCGACCTCCTCCTGAGATGAGCCGGAAGCGACGAGCTGCTGAGCCAGTCGACCACGAACATACTCGACGAGCGATTGGCTGCCAGCGCGGCGGAACTGCCACAGCTGCGAATCGGGGATGCCCCGAATCCGCTGCTCGAGAACCTCCGTCGTCCCGAGCCAGCGATCTTTGCCGCACGCGCCCGTCCACAGGTCATCCGCTTCGGGAGAGTCCCAGGTCGGCATGTGCACGCCGTTGGTCACGTAGCCAATCGGCACACCGTCGGTCGGCCAGCGGGGGAAGAGCGGCCCGAATAGGTGTCGGCTCACTTTCCCGTGCAAGCGGCTCACACCGTTGACGGCCCCGCTCCCACGAACGGCGAGGTAGGCCATGTTGAAGGGCTCCGAGTCGTCATCTGGAGTCTCGCGCCCCAAGGCCAGCAGGTCGTGAAGCGACAGGCCCAGCTGCCGTTCGGCGTACTCGCGAAGATATTGCGCGGCGAGCGCAGGCGCGAAGCGGTCGAACCCGGCGGCGACCGCCGTGTGCGTGGTGAAGAGATTGCCTGCGCGCGTGACGGCGAGCGCGACGTCGAACGGCTGGCCCGTCTCCATCATGAAGTCACTAGCGCGCTCCAGCACAGCGAGGGCCGCGTGCCCCTCATTCAGGTGGCAGACTTCGGGCCGAAGGCCGATCGCACGCAGCAGGCGCCACCCTCCCAGCCCGAGAAGCATCTCCTGCTGGAGCCGCAGCTCGGGCCCGCCACCATATAGCTCGCTCGTGATGCTGCGATGAGCTGGCGTGTTCACTGTGTCGTTGCTGTCGAGCAAGTACAGCTTCGCGCGGCCAACCTTGACCTCCCAAGCGCGAATCCAGAGCGAACCCCCGGGCAGCGCGACCTCAAATCGCAGCAAGTCGCCGTTGGGTTGCCGCATTGGCAGAAGTGGCAACTGGCGCGGGTCGTTGTAGGGATACAGGGCTTGCTGGGATCCGTCCCGCCCAATTACCTGACGAAAGTAGCCCTGCTGGTACAGCAACCCGACCCCGACCACGGGAACACCCAGATCGCTGGCGGCCTTGAGTTGGTCGCCGGCGACATTGCCCAGACCGCCAGAGTAGATGGGCAGCGCCTCGCTCAACATGAATTCCATGCTGAAGTACACGATGCAGGTCAGCGGCACTTGCGGGTGAGTCTGTTGAAACCACGTCGGCGCCACCGTCGCTCGAGCTCTCGACTGCATCAGGCCGTCGAGCTTCGCGCGGAAGTCGGGAGTTGCCAACGCGCGCTCAAGAGTTTCCCGAGACGCCGCCTTCAGCACATCACACGGATGGTGCGTCTGCTCCCAAAGGACCGGGTCGAGCTCCCGCCACACCGCATCGGCGGCATGATTCCACGACCAGCTCAGGTCCAGGGCCAGCTCCGTCAGCGCGGCGAATCCCTCCGCGTCCGGGGGGAGCTGGCGGTAGGGAGAATCACCGAACCGTGTTGGCATGCTCATGGTCGTCTATATTCCGGGCGAGCTGGCGCGCGTTCATCGTGGCTCTCCAGGCTCACACGGCCGAGGGGTCGACCGCCTTGCGTAGGCGCAGCGTCGCCGCACTCACTCCGTCCTCGAACTCTCTCCAGCGATCTGCAGCCGCCCGGTTCATTTCGGCTAGCTTCTCTTCGGCGCTGTTCACGTCCTTTTGCAATCCCGCGGCCTGCTGATCGATGCTTGCCTTGACGTCATTGGCCGCCGAGCCGGCACTTTTTCGTAGCTCGGTGAGCTTTGTCTTGGCTCTGGCAATGTCCTGCCTCGCGCTTGCGATGAACTCGTCCCGTCTGGCCGTATCATTCGCGTAGTCAAAGCGAGGCATCGACTTGACCATCCTCTTGGTCGCTCCAGGAATCACCAGGCGGCCTGCCTTGTCCTGAACCTGCGCGACCGGAATGGCCACATCGTGTCGGCCGATGCCGATGAAACCGCCCGCGCCAACGATCACGTAGGAGACGTTCCTGTCCGGTGCGATGATCAGATCCTCCACCTTGCCGATCTGCTCGCCGGCATCGTTGTAGACCGCCTTGCCGAGGAGGGTCTTCTTGACGCTCCAGCCCTGCGCGACGCGGGTCGCTTCGACCACGCTGACGCCAATCGTGGTGGTCGAGCCTGCGACCTGAGCCCGCGCCGAGCCGCTAGAGCCGAAGGACACCGCCATCGTGAGCATGGCCATCACCAGACCGCCGCGGATCACTTTCAGCTTCTTGCGCTGATCTCGCGATTGGTGTCTCTGTTCGCTTTCGCGAACGATGTGTTCGGACGTGCTCATGTGGAGAGTCTCCTTGTTCGACGAGTCGACCGTCTACGACGGCGCTGCTGACAGCCCTCTGCATGCATCGATCCGTCGAGCAATCGTAGCTATAGCTCCTGGTTGGATGTCCGGGGCGTGTTGCGTTCCATCAAGATGACCGCCCATCTCGTTCACCTTGATGGAGTCGACGCGCGCCTTACACCCTGGCAGCATGCCGCCTGCACACCTGGGACAATTGGAAAGTGCGTGAGTCGGGAGGATGATGCGATCGTACAGCGCCGAGAGCCTACGCACCGTCGTGTTCGCCCTCGCCACGAATCTAGCAACCGCCCTCGCCAAGGCGTGGATGCCCTCCTGCATCGCCGGGCCGTGTTGTCCCGCGAGCGCGGTGTCTGCCGAACTGATCTCCACATCACCGGGCAAGCTGAAACCCATCGCGACGCCGTCGTCCCGGGTCACCAAATCGTCGGCGAGGTGATCGCTGGCGCGACGCCACAACGACCCATGGGAATGCGCGTCGGAGTATCTTGGGTCGCTTCGACCGACGGCACGTGCTGGTATTGCCGGAACAATCGCGAGAACCTGTGCGACGCCCCGGTGTTCACGGGCTACGACGTCGACGGAGAATATGCAGAATACGTTGACGCCTGCGCAGATTTTACGCATCCGCTGCCGGCCGAGCTCGCCGATCTGCACGCGGCTCCGTTGCTCTGCGCGGGAGTGATCGGTTTCGAGCGCTGCAGCGCTCGCCTCAGAAATGGGGGCCGCGTGGGTCGGCAACGCCACCGATCGGCCGCCCGCCGGTCTCGATCGTGCCGTCACGTTCGCGCCCGCCGGAGATGTGATCGTTGCGGCACTCGCTGCCTTGCGCAAGGGCGGCGTCGTGGCGACCATCATTCCTGGCGGATGAGACTCTCATGCGTCAACGCCGCCTCACCATCGTGAGCTAACACCGTGACGCCTGACTTGGATCGGCGGGCTTGGCACCCCCACGCTTACCTTCGCGGCGCGCAGCACCTTGCCGGCGAAGCGATACCCCGGCGCGTCCTGGCGCACCACGGCGCCCACGAGCTTAGGGTCGACGACCGGAACCAAAGCCACGGCCTCATGAATCGCCGGGTCGAAGCGCTGTCCGGTCACATCGACGCGCTCCACCCCGTACCGCACCAACACACCCCCGAGCTCTGCGCTCACCATCCGCAGGCCACCGACCAAGGCGGCGTCGCTGGCGAGCTCCGCGGCCTCGAGGGTTCGTGCGAGATTGTCGCTCACGGGAAGGAGCTCGAGCACGAGCTTGCGTCGCGTCTCCTCGTAGACGCGCTCGGCGTTCTGCTGAACCCGCGCCTGGGTCGCCTCGAGATCGCGGAGCGCCCGGGCCAGCGAGGACCCGTCGGGCGCTCCTATAGGGGCGTCGCCGGTGGGCTCTTCGTCCTTCAATATGTCGACATCCATTGGTTGCACACTCGTCTGCGTTGCACGACACGTGCCGGCGCGACGCCAACGAAATACTTCGGTGACCGTGTTGCGTCCAGACGGCGTGAATCATGCAGAGGAATCAGACAGCGCCATGACTACCAACACGCCAGGTCCTCGAACGAGTCCTCCGGAGAAGGACCCCGCGGGCACCGCGGGGAAAGCCCCGCTCGGCGACGAAATCCTCGTCGTCACCGACGTCCACAAGAGCTACGACGACGTCGAGGTCCTCAAGGGCCTCACTATGACCGCTCGCCGCGGCGAGACGACGGTTCTGATTGGCGGCTCGGGGGCGGGGAAAACGACGCTCCTTCGCCTGATCGTGGCGCTGGAAACTCCCACCAGCGGCAGCATAGTCGTTGACGGCGAGCCGACGGTCGGACTATCCGAGCATGATCTCAATCGGGTGCGGCGCAAGTTCGGCATGGTCTACCAGTACGCCGCCTTGTTCGATTCCATGACCGTGATGGAGAACGTCTCCTTTCCGCTCGTCGAGCAAACGACGCTGTCGAACGCCGAGATTCACGAACGCGTCATCGAGCGGTTGCGGAGCCTTGGCCTCGACGCAAGCGTCGCCGCGAAGTTCTCCGGCGAGCTCTCCGGTGGCATGAGAAAGCGCGTTGGTATCGCGCGCGCCCTCATGCTTGACCCGCCGATCATGGTTTACGACGAACCGACGAGCGGCCTCGATCCGCCCACGAGCCGCGTAGTCGATGACTTGATCGAGGAGGTCCGTGAACGTTTCGGCGTGACCAGCATCGTCAGCTCTCACGACATGACCAGTTGCTTTCGCATTGCACACCACGCGATTCTTCTGATGGACGGGAAGATTGTCGCTCGAGGCACTCCGGACGAGCTCGCGGTCAGCAGCAACGAGACAGCTCGTGCCTTCATCGAAAAGTCGGGAGTGGATGTGGTCCACGTCTCACGCGTCCCGGTGGGCCATTCCCGAGCGTCCCCGATCGGCAGGGGTCGTGACGGTTGGGAGTGACGGCGTTGCCGAGCGATGAGATCAGGCGGTGCGGATGATGACTTTGAGCGCCTTCTCCTTGGCGGCGTCGCCGAAGGTGAGCATTCGTTTTTCATGCAACCGGCTGACCTTGCTGACGTTCCTCGGAGACGAAAAACGCTTCGTTTCGTAAGCTATTGAATGCTCTACGATTTCATCTGAATCGCACTCAGGAGGCCGAGATCCGCCTGGCCATCGGCGCCAGCGAGAACAAGGTGCTGCTCCAGTTCCTGGTCGAGGCGGTGGTGCTGTCGGCGGCCGCAGGCCTGATCGGAATCGCCCTCTGGATCGGGGGATCGTGGGCGCTCGCGTCGACGATGGGATCGCCGTTCGTGCTCACGCCGTTCTGGATCCTCATCGCCTTCGGAATCTCGATGGGGATTGGCGTGATCTTCGGATTCTACCCGGCCCGCAAGGCCGCCCGGATGAACCCGATCGACGCCCTGCGCTTCGAGTGACCCCGTCAGCTGGCTCGGCGGCGAACCAAGGTTCGCGGTCCCCATATGACTGTGACGATTGCGGCCACGTCGGTCATGATCAGGCCGACGACACGCGGATCGAAGTACGAGCCTCGCACTGGAAACAGCATCCAGGTGACGTTGATCATGGCGTGGAAGAGAGCGGCGGCGAAGACACTCTTGCCCGTATTGTTGTAGAGCCAGACCATGACAACGCGGGTCGCCACCGTGTTGAGACACCACCACGAGATCCATGCCGGTGATCGCTGGGCCTGCAGCAGGGCCACGATGTGAAATGCGGCCCACACCAGCCCCAAGAGAATGCCAGCATGGAGCGCGCCCCACCGAACCTGCATGGGGTCGGTGACGTATCCCGACCAGCCCAGCTCTTCGCCCAGAGCGGCGATGAAGAAGACCGCGAACAGAGCCAGTGCTGGCAGAGCCGAGAAGCTGGGGAACGGGAGCGGCACTCCTAACAAGCGCATCAGCCCGTACGACAGGGCCATCGTGGCGGGCATCAGAAGAAGAACTGGGGCGTACCAGGCCTTCGCCCCGATTCGCTGGTAGTCAAAGGATCGCTTCAGCAACGCGACGACGCCCGCGGTTTTGTCCTCTCGGTAGACAAGAATCAATGCCGCAGCCACCGGACAGACGGTCATGAGCGCAGCCACCGGGAGACGTGGCAGGAGCTCAAACCCGGTCGCGGCGCTGATCAGCAAGAACGGGATCGAAAGCGCGAAGGTCAAGCAGAAGAACCTCAAGGGCGACCGGCTGCGCGAGGCAATCACGTCATCACCGGCCACGGGCCACGAGATCCACGCGGGCGATGAAGGGCGATTCGCGTTGGAGCGTCGCTTCGACCGCGCGCCCAAGCGCCTCGACGCTGGCGCCGGTCATTGCGCCGTCGATGGCGACGCGTGCGACGACCCAGGCTCGTCGCGGGCCGATGAAAGTCACCAGGAGCTCCGTGACCGCGACGATCCCCGGCTGGGCGGCAATGACCTGACCGATCCGGCCGCGCAGCGTCGCGGACGCCTGCCCTCCGATCAACACGTCACCGTTGCGCGCGGCCAGTTGAAAGGCCACAAAACCGAGGAGGAGTCCGACGATGATGGCGGCGATCCCATCAGGGATGGTCGACCCGGTGGCCTGGTCGAGCGCGATGCCGATGAGCGCGATCACGTTACCGACCAGCGCCGCGGCGTCTTCGGCGAACACCGCACGTGGGACCGGATCGGAGCTGAGATCGAGCTGCTCGAAGAACGTGCGCTTCAGGGCGCGGGCCTCGTTTCTCAGCGCCCGGCGAGCCTGGATCAGTGAGGCGCCATCCAGGCAGAACGACACGGCGAGAATCAGGTACGCGACGCGAAACGACGAGGTGCGCTCCGGGTGCATGAGATCCTCGATCCCTTGATGCACCGAGAGCAAAGCCCCCACCGCGAACACCCCGAGGGAGGCGATGAGCGCCCAAAAGTAGGCGGCGCGACCGTGGCCGAGAGGATGCTGCTCGTCAGGTGGATGGCCGCTTCGCCGCTGGGCGATCAGCAACAGTACCTCGTTCCCGGTGTCAGCGAACGCGTGGAATGCCTCCGCAAACATGGCGCTCGACCCCGTCAACAGGGCGCCCGCGAGCTTGGCGAGAGCCGTGCCCAGGTTCGCGGCCAAGGCGAAGACGACGGTGCGAAGACTCTCGTTCTTGAGGATCGCGGACTCAATCGAACGCGTCACGGTCTCACGTCCATCCGAGCAACAACGAGGCGACGCTCATGCGCCGGCTCGCCGCACGAGGCTCACGAGGAAGAAACTGGCAGCCACGAGGACGATCATCGATCCTGGCGTCCGGTGCAGCGCGATGGAGAGGAGCGTCCCGACGGTGGTCGACGCGATCGAGACCGCCACGGAGATGATCAGCATGCCTCGAAGGCTGCGCGCGAGGCGTTTGGCGGTGGCGGCCGGAATGATCACCAGCGAGCCGACGAGAAGCACGCCGAGGTAGCGCAGACCGAGCGCGATCGTCAGAGCGAACACCAGCAAGAAATAAAGGTTCAACCGGGGGACGTCGATGCCGCTGGTGTGGGCGATCTCGGGAGAAACGAGCGCCAGCACGAGGCGGTGTCTCTGCCTCACGACGAACACGATCACACCCACCGCCACGACGAGGCCCAGCGACGCCTCCACCAGGGTCAGGTGCCCGACGCCGCCAAAGAGCGCTTCTAGGAGATCCTCGCCTGAGGTGATCAGGCTGCCGATGGCGAGCGCCGTCGAGAACACGACGCCGATGATCGTCTCCGTGGCGAGACGCGTCCGGTTCTCGATGCCCCATACAACGAGCGTCCCAATGAGCAGCGCCGCGACGCCACCCAGGATCGGGTGCACCCGCAGCAGGATTGCGACGCCAATGCCGGGCAGAGCGATGTGCGAGATCGCGTCCGCTGCCAGGGTCATCCGGCGCATGACGGCGAAGCAGCCCACCAAGCCCGCGGCGGCTCCCGCACCGATCGAGAGCGCGATGGCGCTAGGTTCGAGCGTCATGGTGGAGGTGGTACCCGATCGGAGCGCCGTAAAGCTCCTGGAGTAACTGGGGCGTAAGAACGGTCCGCGGTGCGCCGAAGCAAACGTGCCCGTGTGACAGACACAGCACGTTCGTGGCGTACTGGTAAACGACGCTCAGATCGTGCGAGATGAACAGGATCGTCAGGCCGCGCTCGTCGCGAAGGCGCTCGATCGTGTGGTTTAGGCTATCCTGACCCGGTTCGTCCACCCCTGCCGTGGGCTCGTCGAGCAGCAGGACCGTTGGACGTCCGACGAGCGCCGCGGCGACGAGTAACCGCTGGAACTGGCCACCCGACAGCGCGCCGATCGGCTTGGCGGCCGCCTCCGGTTTCAGCCCGACAAGTTCCAGCAAGTTCGCGACGTCGGCCTGCGACGCACGCGCGACCGCCGCCTTCGCGTCAAGGAAATCGGCGCCTGTGATCGGCAGGTCCCGTTCGATGTCGAGCTTCTGAGGCACGTACCCGATCTTCGTATTTTCCTCCCACCGAATGTCGCCCTCGAAGGGCAGCGTGCCGATGAGCGCCTTGGCCAGCACGCTCTTGCCGGCACCGTTCGGCCCTATGATCGCGAGCGCGCTCCCGTGCGGGACTGTGAAAGATAGGTGTTCGAGAACGGCTACTTGGCCGAACCGCACCGAGAGGTTCTCGACCTCGAGGGCCGGGCGAAGCGCGTCGGCCGAGCTACCCATTCAACGGATTTCCATGTGTTGCCGGACGACTCTACCCGATCATAGGACCTACCCGAGCGAAGCGGCCCTCTGTCAGGCTTCTCCCGTCGGGGTTCGATGGAACAATATGGCCAGGAGCAGCGCCACGATGGGGAAGACGCCCACGTAGCCGATGACTCCGATGTTGCGCAGTCGCATGTCACCGACGATGACTCCGCTCAGGCCGCCGAGGGACAGGACGCCGCTGGCGACCAGCAGCGCTCGAATCGCCGCCGTGAGGCGACTGCCGCTGAACACCGGTGCGGCGAACAAGACGGACAACGCGAAGAACCCGTCCCAGGCGAGAATGTCGAGAGCATAGGCGACGGAGGGCCACTGGAACGACAGGAGCAACGGCATCCAGGTCGTGCCTGTGAATGCGGGTTGGCGACCTACGGTGAGGATGACGAAGTGGACGCCGCAGGTGATCCCCGTGAGCAGGCACGCGAACACGATCGCCAGCCCACTGAACACCTTGTCCCTCGCAGCCGCCCAGGCATGCACTGAGGCCATCAGGGCCACGATCAAGGGCATGAGCAGGAGGATCAGGATCTCGAGCATCGTGAACCACGGATCGCCAATCGGTTGTCGCGGCGATTCCAGGGACAAGACTCCGACGACGAGCACGACGCCGTAGACGACGCTGAGCAGCGCGGTTCCAAGGGCAGAGACCATTCCGAGCCTGCGCGCGTTTGGCGTGAACATAGCTCCGGCCACGATCGCTCTCTACGCGGCGACACCTCTTGTCGCAAGGTCATTGTTGCGACGGGACCCTAGGCTTTTCCGATGTACTTAAACGGCGCCGTCGCCTTGTGATCGGCACGCGGATGCGCACCATCGATCGGGCACGACAACGACGATGCGAGCGACTGGTCTCCGGACAACGCCTCTCGTCGCCTGTGCGCTCGTGGTCCTCTACTCCGCCCACGAGGCGAAAGCAGAGCCGTCGGTGGCTCCGCTGCCCCCCGGGGCCGCCTCGTCCGGACACCGTTGGGCGAGTGTGGGTATCGTCGCGGGCACTTACGTCGCGCTGTACGGCTACACGTGGTTCGCCTGGTACGACAGCGGCGCCAACACCTCGAAGCTGCAGTTTCGCGACGAGGGCTATTTCGGTCGCGACACCTATGCGGGCGGCGTCGACAAGCTGGGGCACGCCTGGTCGAACTACGCGCTCGTGCGCGCGACGTCGCAGCTTCTGCGCTGGGGCGGCACCTCCAGGACCGCGTCGCTGGTGAGCAGCGTCGTCCTGGCCAACGCGTTCTTCACGCTCGTCGAGGTCAAGGACGGCTACAAGCCCCAGTACGGCTTTTCGTGGCAGGACTACCAGTTCAACATCCTCGGCGAGGCGCTGGTCGTGCTCCTCGAGCTTTATCCCGAGCTCGATCGCCGCTTCGACTACCGCCTCGAATACTTCCCGTCGAAATACTACCGGAAGGAGTTCGCCAGCAACGGCATAAACTCCGCCGAAGACTACAGCGGGCAGCGCCTGCTCATCGCCTACCACTTGTCATCCATCGACAGCTTGCGCGAGAGCAAGTATGCGAGCCCGCTGCGGTTCGTCGATCTCGCCGTCGGCTTCCACGCCGACCACTACAAGCCCGACGCTTCGGACCCGAATCCCCACACACAGGAAGTATTTCTGGGCGTCACCCTCAATCTTCAGCGCGTCGTGGACGAGCTCTTGTCGCCCCAAGGTCGAGCGGACGCGAGCGTCGGTACGGGTACGCTGCATTTCGCGACCGAGGTCTTGCAGGTCCCGTTTACGACCCTGAGGTTCGACGTCGCGACACGTGCAACCCCTGATGACGTCGTGCAGGGCGCAATGAGCACGCCATAGTCGCCGTGTGAACGGGCACTCTGGGGCAGTCGGCGGGCGACGACCGAGGATGTCGGCGAATACGGTCTTGAGCAGGGTCAACGTCGTCCGCGAGGAGCTGAGCGAATGGATCAGCTGGGCGCGCCGCGCGCGGCTCAAGCCGTTCTTTCCTGAATGACATTCGCGAATGCGGTCGCTAGGGAGCCGCATGGAGATCATCCCCGGCCCTGCAAGGGGTCCATGGCGCCGAGGGTCTATGATAGGAACGGTACCGGGGACAGGGGTTGTATCCGCGAGCCCGAGTCGGCCCAAACCGAGGTGCCGCACGCGAGTTCCGCCACGAACAGGATGGCGTGCGCCACCAGCGACAGCGCCACCCTCCAAGCCGCTATCGCCCGACGCGCCGCCTCGATCGTGACCTTTCGTTAGAGTGACAACATGGGCGGAGGTACCCGACACGCCGCGCGAACGACTCCGCCGCGGCAGACGTGAAAATCAGACGGCCGGGAAGGCGCTCACGCCTGTGCCGGCGCTGCGGCGGGCGCGTCAGCGGATGCGACCGCGGCGTCCGGGTGCCTGGGCAGCCCCAGCGGCAGCTCTACTGTGAAGACACAGCCCTTGCCGGCCACGTCGCGCACCGAGATCTCTCCGCCCAGGGAGCGGACGTTTTTGCGGCTGATCGCGAGCCCCAGCCCCATGCCGGACTGGTCGGCACCCTTCTTAACGTAGGGGAGGAACAGATCGTCGTGCGGTCCGGGCGGTAGACCGCCGCACGCATCCTCGATCTCGATGACGACCTTGTCATTGGGCGACTCCGAGGCCCGCAGGGCGATGGTGCCGCCGGGACGGGTGAACTTGAACGCGTTGCGGACCAGATTGGTGACAGCCGCGGCGACAAGCAGCCGATCCGTGTCGATCTCCAGCGTGCCGTCGACCGGCGAAACCTCCAGCATGAAGCCCCCGGCGGCCGCCTGGATGGTCGCCGCGACCTGGAGCTCCTCCATCAAATCGGCCAGGAGGACCCGCTCGCACGCAGGGGCCGCTTGGACGTTGGCGATCGAACGGTCGAGCATTTCGCTGAGCGCGTTCAAGCTGCGCTCCAGCAGCATGCCGGTGCTGCCCCCGATGGCGACCTTGCCCTGCTTCAACACGTAGAACGTGATCTTGGCCGTCGTTAGGGCGTTGCGCAGCTCGTGGTCTACCCTCCCGGTGCGCTCATTTTCGCGATCGACCTGGGACCGCTCGCGCTGACGTTCGAATTCAGTGACCGCGCGCGCGATGGCGTAGTCGAGGCACTTGTTCAGGGTGCGAAAGTCGTCGGTGGCGATGGGCACGTTCAGGTCGACGGCCAGCTCGGTGATGGCTTGGCAGACGTCGCCGTAGTCGTGGACCAGCTGGTCCACCGTGAACCCCACCCTCATGCGATCGCCGCCGTGACCCGCCGCCGACCGACCGATCTTCGGATCCAACGTGGCGCCGGGCGGACCGTGCTCCCTCAGGACCTGTGTCATCTGATCGAGGAACAACGGGACGCCGTGCTCGATTTCCGACTCCGTGGGCCGCGGCGCCATCCGGATTAGGACCTTCTTCCGGGTGAGAGCCAGGATCTGCTCCCGGTGTTCGACGACGAATTGGCTGAGCATGAGGTGACAGTAACCATCTTTGGAATTGGCCGCAGATAATCGTGTCCCGAAACACGTGCTTGACTTCTCCATTCGCTTAGCACAGGGCGGCGGCGCTCGGGATTCCGCGGGGGCAGTGAGTTCAAGGGCGCCAATCGCGCCGGAGGGTGCCCGGCAAACCTCCCCGTCAACTGGCGCGTCCTCCGGCCAGCTCCAGAGTGCCCGTTCTAACGGAAAAACTCGGCGGGTCGTTCGATATCGCGAAAGCGCGATGCCCGCATCGCCGCGATGCTGCGCGCCCGTTCGACTTTGCGCGTGGCAACGGCGTGGCAACGGAACAGCACGCCCCCTCGGAAACCTTGCGAAACGGATCACTTAGCGAGTAGCCGGGCGGGCTACCGGGCGATTCAGAGACCCGGATCCAGTTGAAACTGGCGGCTGTCGCGTGCCGCTGCGCCCTCAAGGCCCGGTACGCAAGAGTATCGCCCTGCGCAATCCCTTATCGCCCCCGCAGCGTGCGCCTCGGGGGTGTGTGCAACGGCACCGCATCTTCGCGGTGAGCCTTGCAGATCGCAATCACCGGCCAGAGCTTGCACCCGCGATGGGTGTATCGATTGCATGACCTTACACCCGCCTCAGGCGACGGCGGTCGCGACCTGCTCGTCGTCGATGACAATGTCGCGCTCGCCGAGAACATCGGCGAAATACTCGAGTCGGCGGGATACGTCGTCGAGATCGCCGCCAGTGCCGAAGAGGCCCTACTCAGCGCATTCTCCGGTCGAGCGGCCTTCATAGTCACGGACTACCGCCTTCCGGCCCTGAATGGAGCCGAGCTGATCGTGAGCGTGAGGATGCGCGGTCAAAAGATCCGAGCGGTCATCGTCAGCGCATACTCTGACGAAGGGACGATGGACGAGGCCTGCGACGCCGGCATCTCTGACTTCATTCCAAAGCCAATCGACTTCGCCCCCCTGACCCGCGTGCTCGCTGCTCCGGGTCTTTAGTGACGCATCTCAAGATCGACGGTCCCGTCGGCCTCCGGGAAAACGACGCTCAAACGCGGTTGCAGCAGGACGGACCGAACGAGATCTCTGCACAGCGGAAGCGCGGCCTGTTCGTAACCGCTGCACGTGCCGCAGCCGCCCGGCGCGTGCCTCGGGCGGGCGAGCGCTCCCACGCCGCGAGACGGGCGCGGTCGGGCGGCGACGCCAGTTCCGCCGGGATCTCGAACGATGAGAGAGGAGCCGCCAGCTCGGTCAAGGCCGTCGTCGTCCCACCCTTGACGACCTCGTAGCGCGCCACCCGCCTGACCAGTACGACGAAGCCGCCGCGCCGGAACATCAATTGCGCGCTGTCGTCGAAGCCGATGCGACGGCACCCCTTCGCCTCCAGTTGCTCGTCGCGGATCTCCACCACGAGGCGCGGCAACTTGCTCGCGAGCAGGTCACGCCGGCCTTTTGGCTTGGTCCGCTCGGCGCGCCCCGGGCGCCTCGGGGCGCCCCCCGCATCCTTCTTCGCCCGGGCGACGGCCGCCTCCAACTCCTGCTGCAGCCGCGCTTACGTTGCCAGCGGATCGCCGAGCGCCAGCTGCATCTCGCTCGTGTGGCTGCGCTCCGTCTTGTTTCGGAACAGCCGCCTTGAGCAGTAGATTCTCCTGCGCGAGGTTCGCGGTTGTCTCCTCCAGCGACGCGAGCTTCGCGCTCAGCGCTGCCTTCACCCCGACCAGCTCATTCTGCAGCACCGCCACGAGTTGCGCCGCCTCGTCCGTCGGCGCCGTCTCACCGGGCGAAACAGGTGGCGTGCTCTTGACGAATTTCACCTATAAACGAGCACGATCCAACTTCGCAAGAACCTTCTGCGAGCCGATCAATGAATTCGCCGTCGGGCCGCCCGCGGCGTGAACGCCACGCCTTTGTGGATCGCCCCAAAGCTCGCGTCGCTCACCACGACCGCCGGCCGGATCGAGCCACTCTTCATGCTAGAGTGGGGCGATGCGACGGATGGCGGTGTGGATCGATCACGACGAGGCGAGGATTTTTCACGTCGATGCGGAGACGTTCGACGAGGCCACGGTCCAATCGCCGAACCACCACGTCCACCGCCATCCGAAGGACCAGCAGACGAGAACCCATAACCACCCGGACGACGAGCACCGGTTCTTCCACGAGATCGCCAGCACGCTCGCGGGAGCCGATCAAGTTCTGCTCGTGGGACCGTCGGTGACGAAGCTTCACTTTCTCAGATACGCCGGGAAACACGATGCGACGCTCGGGTCGCGAATCGTGGGCGTCGAGACGGCCGACCACCCGACAGATCGCCAGTTGGTCGCGCACGTCCGGCACTATTTTCACACCGACCTCCCGCGGCGCGGCACCACGCTTTAGCCGCGGGGCTCCCGTGATTGCCCGTCCATGAGCACCGTCCTGCCGAAGCGGGTGCTCGGCGGTCACGACAAGACCGGCATCCGGGTGTCGCCGCTCTTGCTCGAGACCGCGGCGCTGGATCCCGCGGATGTTTTTGCTCGGCTGGCGACTGATGCCGCCGGCCTGACCGCCGGACAGGCTGCGGCGCTGCTCGCCGAGCACGGCCCCAACGTGCTGGCGCGCGACCAGCGTACTGGGTCGCTGCGCCTGCTCGGGCGGTCGGTGATCAACCCGTTGGTGATCCTGCTGGCCGTGCTGGCCGCCGTCTCGTTCTCGACGTCGGATCCGCGCGCGGGGACGGTGATGGTCCTCATGATCGTTCTCAGCGTCGGGCTCCGGCTTTACCAGGAGGTCAAGGCGGGCAGCGCCGCCGCGGCGCTGAAGGCGATGATCTCGGTCAACGCGACGGTCTCGCGCGACGGAACAACCCGCGAGATCCCGCTTGCGCAGCTGGTACCGGGCGATGTCGTCCAGCTGGCGGCCGGCGACATGATTCCAGGCGATGTGCGAATCGTTCAGGCCAAGGATTTATTCGTGACCCAGGGCTCTCTCACCGGTGAGAGCTTTCCCGTCGAGAAGCACGCCACCGCGACCGCCGCGCCGGCGGCCCCGCTCGATCTACCCACGGTCGCCTTTCTCGGCACCAGCGTGGAGAGCGGCTCGGCGACGGCGGTGGTGGTGGCGACCGGCAAGGAGACCTACCTGGGCGGGTTGGCTCAATCGATCTCGGCGCCCCCGCCCCAGACCGCGTTTGACCGCGACATCTCTCGATTCACCTGGCTGCTGATTCGATTCATGTTGGTGATGGTGCCGCTGGTGTTCGTCATCAACGGCTTTACCAAAGGCAGCTGGACCCAGGCCTTCTTCTTCGCAGTGGCGGTGGCGGTCGGCCTGACGCCGGAGATGCTGCCGATGATCGTGACGGTTTGCCTGTCCAAAGGCGCCGTCGCCATGGGTAAGAAGAAGGTGATCGTCAAGCGGCTCAACGCCATCCAGAACCTGGGCGCGATGGAGGTGCTCTGCACCGACAAGACGGGGACCTTGACCATGGACCAGGTGGTCCTGGAGCGATACTGCGACGTTCTGTTGCACGAGAGCGATAGCGTCCTCGCGCTGGCCTATACCAACAGCCACTTCCAGACGGGGCTCAAGAACGTCCTCGATCGCGCGGTGTTGGCGCATGAGGAGACGCACACGAGCGCCCGGATCACCGAGGTCACCAAGGTCGACGAGATTCCCTTCGATTTCCAGCGCCGCATCATGTCGGTGGTCGTCCGAACACCCGAAGGCCGGGACATGATCATCTCCAAGGGCGCGCCCGAGGCGATCTTTCCTCGGTGCGCGAGCTTCGACCTGGACGGCAAGCGGACGTCAATGGACCACTCGCACATCGAGGAGATGGAGCGTGAGTATCAGCGCCTGAGCGCAGACGGCTTTCGGGTCTTGGCGATCGCCACCAAGGACTCAGCGCCAAGGACGGCTACCACCGGCGCCACGCCCTATGGCAAGGCCGACGAGTCCGACCTGGTCCTTCGGGGCTACATCGCTTTTCTCGATCCGCCAAAACCGACTTGCCTGGCGGCGATCGCCGATCTGCAGCGCCACGGCATCGTCGTCAAGGTGATCACCGGCGACAACGAGATCGTCGCCCGCAGGGTTTGCACGGAGGTCGGGCTGACCGTCGGCGCCGCGCTGCTCGGGACAGACGTCGAGTCAATGAGCGACGACCAGCTCGCCGCGGCCGCCGAGACCACCACGCTGTTCGCCCGGGTCTCGCCGGCGCACAAGCAACGGATCATCAAGGCCCTGCAGTCTCGCAAGCACATCGTCGGGTTCATGGGCGACGGCATCAACGACGCCCCCGCGCTCCATTTCGCGGACGTCGGGATCAGCGTCGACACCGCCGTCGACATCGCCAAGGAATCGGCTGACATGATCCTGCTGGAGAAGTCGCTGCTGGTGCTGGACGAGGGCGTGCTTGAGGGCCGCAAAATCTTCACCAACATCAGCAAGTACGTTCGGATGGGCGCCTCCAGCAACTTCGGCAACATGTTCAGCGTGATCGGAGCCAGTTTGTTTGTCCCCTTCTTGCCGATGCTGCCAATTCAGATCCTGACCAACAACCTGCTCTACGATCTCGGCCAGACGACCATCCCGACCGACTCGGTCGACGCCGATCAGGTCCAGCGACCGCGGCCGTGGAATATCAGAGCGCTCACCCGGTTCATCCTGTTCATCGGCCCGTGCTCGTCCATCTTCGATGGCACGACCTATCTTCTGATGCTGTACGTCTTTGGGTGTTGGAACACATCCACGCCGGCTGTCGCCGCGCAGAGCGCAAGTCTCTTTCAGACAGGATGGTTCGTCGAATCGCTGATCACCCAGACGCTGATCATCCACGTCATCCGCACCAACAAGATTCCGTTTCTTCAGAGCCGCGCCTCCTGGCCCGTGCTGGGGATCGGTCTGCTGATCATGTCGATCGGTGTCGCACTGTCGCTTTCGCGCGCCGGTCACTTCTTCGGATTCACCGAGCTTCCGAGGCTGTACTGGCCGCTCCTGGCGCTCACCGTCGCTTGCTACCTGATGCTGACCCAGGGAGTGAAGGTGTGGCTGCTGCGACGACAGTGGATCTAGTCCCTGGAAGCAACTAGTTGGTGTACGGCTGCCGGGTCGCCCGATTCCCACGATCCCGAGATGCCGGTGAGCGCGTTTCCAGCGAGAGGCCATGCAGTCGACGATTGGTTCGCATGGACCCGCTAAGCGATAGCGGTGGGCACTCGCCACCTGATCATGAGGACCTTCAGGGTGTCGTTCACGACCAGGCACGAGACGATCGCATAGGTGAAGACCGCCAGGGTCTGCGACCAGGGTAGCGGCATGAGACCTGGAAGACCCGCGCGTGTCAGGGTGGTGCCGATGAGCGCATCCGCCGCGAGCGCGCCGACGAGGGACTTGCTGGGCATCGTCGACCAGAACGCGCGCCGTTCACGGGCGGACACCACCGAGAACACCGCGAAGTAGAGCAGCAGCAGAAAGCTGAAGGTGTAGAGCGCGCCGTTGTCGCTCGCCAAGCCGAAACGCGACCAACCGATCATCAACAGGATCAGCGCTTCCGCGACCATCGCCACACCCAGGACCACCGAGACAATGACGAAGCCCCCGATGTTCCATGTCTCGGGCTTCCGGGACGGACGCACGTGGTCGGTGGCCAGCGTGATCTTGGCAAAGTCCGTCAGGAAGGTCAGCAGCAGCATCGCGAGGGCCGAGATCACGAACTTGCCGGTCACCACGTAGGCGATGGCCACAAACGCCGCCTTCAGGATGGTCCGACTGATCTTGTTGATGATCCAGGTCAGGATGCGCTGGTAGATCGTCCGCCCCTGCTCGACC
>Ga0265342_10000658_pt1 | contig 36021 bp, 39 predicted proteins | sample 4CB327metaG_FD_203125 | JGI IMG/M metagenome (GOLD analysis project Ga0265342, IMG submission 203125) | Rhizosphere microbial communities from Carex aquatilis grown in University of Washington, Seatle, WA, United States - 4-CB3-27 metaG | ecosystem: Host-associated > Plants > Roots >... | reverse complement strand
CTTGTTAATTATACCGGTAAATTCAGAAAACAGATTTTGCTGTGGTCATATATACTAGCAGGGTGTTTTTTGGTTTTTTCTCCAACGGCTTTTTTTATCACGTACGACTCTCTAAATCGGCTTTCGAATCTTTCGAACACCGGCGGCGGCGGCACGATTTCGACCTTCGGATATTCGTACGATGCGGCGGGGAACCGGCTCTCGAAGACCTCGGCGGCGGGGCAGGAAACCTACGGGTACGATAATCTTAATCAGCTCACATCAGCTCAATACCCGGCTGGTTCACCGTTTGCGAATACAGGTTTTAATTACGATCCGCTGGGTAACAGAACTACTGTAACTAATGGCGCGGCAACTACGTACACCGCAAATAATTTAAACCAGTACACGCAGGTAAATACCAATACATTAAATTATGATCCCAACGGCAACCTGACCGGTAGCACAGGATGGACTTACAGCTATGATTATGAGAATAGATTGATCGGAGCAACGAACGGTACGATTACGGCAAGCTACAGTTTTGATCCGTTCGGACGGAGGATTGGCAAGACCGTGAACGGAGTAACGACAAACTTCCTTTATTCGGACGATGATATTTTGGTCGAGTACGATTCTTCCGGTAACTTGTTACGAAAGTATGTTTATTCCAACAACATTGATGAACCTGTCGCGATGGTGGCTGGAAATAACACTTACTATTACAACCGTGATGGCCTAGGTACGACAAGCGAAATTACTGATAACACCGGTGCAGTTATAGAAAAATATTTCACGGATGTCTATGGAAAAACCATCCTGAAAGGCGCTAGCGACAATGTTCTAACACAATCGGCAATAGGTAACCGTTTTATTTTTACGGGTCGCGAGCTGGATGCAGAAACCGGCTTATATCATTATCGCGCGCGTGCATACTCACCAGATTTGGGGAGATTCTTACAGACTGACTTAGTTGATTATGCAGATGGTTCTAGCCTTTATGAGTACTGCTTTAATAACCCAATAAATTATATTGATTCTACTGGCGAAGCAGGAGTTGGTTTGATATGGACTGCTATAAGAAAGGTAGTCACATCAGTAGTTGAAAAATTCGTAAAGAATGAAGGTAAAAAGATAGCCCACGAAGGCTTTATAAAAGGTTTACGCGAAATGGAAGATACGAGCGTTAGAAGAACGATAAGAAGTTTAGAGAAGCAGATTGCTAAGCACACCGAGGCTTTAAGCGATCCAAATCAAATACGAAGTATACCCCATCACCAGCAAGAGCTTAAGGTTTTTAAAGAACAATTAGAATTGGCTAGGCAGGAAGCTGGAATGAGGGGTGTCAACACAGCTTCTGCTGTGGTTGCAGGAACAGCATCTGGTGCTGCTACTAACGGTGGTTGCCCAGAAAAAGGAAAGGGGTGGGTTGATAAAGCCCTTGATGTTATTACTGATTTTATTGGAGATCCGTGGGGTGAATTAAATTAACACATTGGAGGTATAAATGGCAAAACTTAATTTAGAATTGATCTTTTCGAACATCCAAGAAGCTAAGGATGAATTAGAGAAACTGGGGAAGGAAATCAAGGCTGATAGTGAATTTGACGAATCCCAATTGGGTTTGAGTTTAGCGCACGCTTATCATCATATTAATTTTGCCTGGAACACACGTAATCAGACAGATGATGAGTGCAAAAAGTTAAAAGACGATGATTTCAAACGATTTTCTAAATTTCCGGTAGATATTGAAAAGTACGGTTTACTGGGAAAATAAATTTTCGTAGTCGCCTCAAAAATAAAAATATGAGCAGCACTACCCTTTGACCCGTCGGATTATCTCCGATTTAGCTTTGGTAAGATTTTTACGCTGAGTCGAAAGTTTTTTGCGCAACGCATTGTTCTTGGCAGTAAAGTATAATTCAACCAAGGCAGGAGATTTAAGCTCTTTTGCTATCTTTTCGATTATTTTGAGAGAAGGTAAGAAGTCTTGATTTTCTATTTTGTGGATATAACTTCTGTTCATATTCAATAGTTTTGCCAGCCCAACAGTAGAAAGGTGAAGTTTCTTTCTTTGGCCTTTTAGTGCGCTTCCTAGTGATTCACTCATGGATTCATAATAGCAAATAGCCCGTTTAACTGCAAGTGTCTAAAAATATTTTCTACACTTTTTGTTGACAACCCTTCGCGATCATGCTTTAATAAAGTGTATAAAAATTATTTATACACTTTTATAGTAGGAGGCAACAAGAATGAACACAAACCAACAAACCATAATCCAAACCCAAAAACTCTTAACCCGTGTATTGGATTATTACCGTAATACATTTAAGCGTGCCGGTGGAGTTCAGGAACAATTGGTAAAGCGTCTTGGTATTACTGACTTCGATATTTTTGAACAACACAAGATGGGTTATTGTGATGGTACGTTGTCTAAAACCATTCCCACGCAAGGTCAAGCCGTAGATTTATTAAAATCTGCCGGTATTCTTAATGCCGATGGGGTAGAGGTTAATACCGGCTGTTTAGTCGTGCCGGTCTTCGGTAATGATGGCGCTTGCGTAAAACTTTTATCGGTAAAATTTACTGACGCATTTGGCGTGATCGATTTTGAAACATTTTTGGAATCGGGTAGCAATGCTACTTCCGAAGCATGTCCGCCCAAGATTATAAAGGAAGAAGCCCAGCAGACTAAAGACGGCTTGACCGTTCGCTTCAATAACCGCAGCTATCTGATTCGGGGCTTGGAACAAGCAACCGCTAAAAAACTAAGGGTGAATATTAAGATCACCTGCGACAGGCGGTTTTATCTGGACTCGTTTGATTTATGCTCGGCTAAACATCGTAAAATCTTTGCCAAGGAAGCGGCGGCGATCTTTCATCAGCCGTTGCCCACGGTTGAACAGGATTTGCTAAAGATTATTACCCTATTAGAAGCTAATATACAGGATAAGAGTAACGAAGATAAAGCCATACCGGTTATGACGAATAAGGAACGTAACGAAGCATTAAAATTCCTTAAGTCCCCGGATTTGATAAAAAAGATATTGGCCGATTTCGAAGTGCTTGGTCTGTGCGGCGAAAATACCAATAAGCTGATCGGCTACCTTGCTGCCGTATCTCGTAAATTAGATGATCCGCTATCCTTATTGATACTATCAAGATCATCAGCCGGTAAATCAACCTTACAGGACGCGGTATTAGAATTAGTGCCGCAAGAAGACAAAATAAAATATACCCGCATTACCGGTAACGCCTTGTTTTATACGCAGCAGGGAGCGTTAGATCACAAGATCATCGCCATTGAGGAAGAAGAAGGGGCGCAGGACGCGGCTTATTCTATACGGATCATGCAATCAGCTAAATCCTTGACCAGCGCGACAACAATTAAAGACCCTTTAACCGGCGAGATGAAAACCAAAGAGTACCATACCAAGATCAATTCAGCGTTAATGTATACGACCACCAACGGCTCAATCGATTATGAAACCATGAGCCGGTTTATTATCGCCACGATCGATGAATCCAAACAACAGACCCAGGCCATTCATGCCGTACAGAGAAAAAAAGATACCCTTGAAGGCTTGCTTAAAGATACGGCCAAAGATCAGGTGATTAAAAAACATTATAACGCCCAAAGATTATTGCGGCCGTTAAAAGTGGTTAACCCTTATGCGCCTTATTTAACATTCGTTGACGGCCGCATACGCGCCCGGCGTGATAATAAAAAATACTTAGGTATGATAAAAGCGATCGCTTTTTTACACCAATACCAGCGGCCAATTAAAACCATCGAGCAAAACAAGAAGCCGATCGAATATATCGAAGTCGATTTAAACGATATCGTATTTGCCAACAGTTTAGCCAACGAAGTTTTGGGCCGCAGCTTAGACGAATTAAGCCCGCAAGCGCGTAACCTTTTAACCATGCTTAAAAAAATGAAGCAGGAAGCCCAAGGCAAAGGCATATCGCGTGCGCAAGTGTCGCGCCGCGATATCCGCGTCTTTACCGGTTGGAGCGATCACCAGGTCAGGGATCATTTGCAGCAGTTGATCGATCTTGAATATGTGGCGATCGTCGCCGGTAAAAACGGCTACCGCTTTTTATATGAGTTGATTTATGATGGTGGGGGAGAAGACGGTAATAAGTTTATGATGGGCTTGGTTGACATCAAAACCTTGAAAGAAAGGATGAATACCCGGCTACCTTGCGGGTGAAAAAAGTCACCTTGCCCCCACCTTGCCCCGGGGTTGCGCCCACCCTGCGCATTACACCGGAAATGCCTAAGCTCTAATTAAATCAATCGTTAATCTCTATTTTTAAGCTCACCTTGCGCTTTTGGGGGAAGGTCTATATACAGAAAAATATTGATGTCGTATTAATACTTTTAAGAAGGAGGTATTTTTTTATGGAAGGAGCCAAGCGTAACCCCGGCGCGGTAGCCTTGCTGGTTAAATTTAAAGAACATCTTAAGTTTAAACACTACGCGCCGAGCACGATCAGCGGTACCTGGGATATTGTTTTTAAATTTTTGCTCTGGGTAGAGAAGACCTGGGATAAGCCGGTAAGGGATATTACCCGCGACGATATTTTGACTTACCGCAATTATTTGACTGATCGCGGTTACGCGCCGGCTACCGTCAAAAGCCATTTACACTGCGTACGGTTATTTTTTAAGTGGCTGGTCGAGCAAAGGTACGCTTTGGTTAATCCGTTTTAAAACAGGAGGTATTTTTACTATGGAAAGTTTAAAGTCCGATCCCGGCACGGCGGTACTGTTAATGAAATTTAAAGAACACCTTAAAATGAAAAACTACGCTTCGTCGCATGTCCAAGGCTACCACCATTGCACGATACGTTTTATCCTCTGGGCGGAGAGTACGCTTAAAAAACGGATACAGGCTGTAACCAGCGAAGATATCCTGCAATACGAGGCCTATTTAAAACAAAAGAATTATAAAGCCAATACTTTAGAGAGTTACTTGAACCGGGTACGGGGATTTTTTCAATGGCTGGAAGACGAGCTGTATATTTTAGTCAACCCTTGCGAGAGAATGATGATCCCTAAAAGCGAACAGCCGTTACCCGTAGTTTTAACCGAAAAAGAGATCAAAAAAATTATCGATCAGCCCAACGTATCAACGCGCTGGGGTATTCGAGACAGAACCATGCTGGAAGTATTTTACTCAACCGGCATCCGGCGCGGAGAGCTTCATACCTTATCGATCTTCGATATCGATACCCAATCGGGATTTTTAAGAGTTAACCAGGGCAAAGGCCGCAAAGATCGCGTTACGCCGCTTACCCGCGCGGCTTGCTACTGGTTAAACCAATACATTAAATACGTACGGCCATACTTTACCCGGAATAACCCCAAGGAAACAGCCTTATTCGTCGGCCGCTGGGGCAGGAGGATCAACCGGCTTATCGTCTCCAGGTTAATCAAGCATTACGCGCAAGCGGCCGGGATAAAAAAGAATGTCAGTACCCACACCTTAAGGCACACTTTTGCCAAGCATATGCTCGATCATAGCGGCGATATTTTTACCGTCCAGAAACTTTTAGGCCACTCTTGCGTGGACACGACCCAGCGTTATACCCAGGTAGACGCGAAACAGATAAAACAAACTCACGAGCAACTTCATCCGCGCGAGCAGGACGTAAAGGAGGAAGAATAAAATGGACCAGAATAATAATTTAGATTTATTCCGTAACCGCTGGCGCCAGCACATGGAGATACTTAATAAGGCGGAGAAAACTATTGTGGAATATTTACGCCTGGTGGATTTTTTTATTGCCTTCCTTGGCAAGGCCGGCGTTACCGATATCCACGGTATCACTAAAGAACATTTAAGCCAGTACCGCAAGGAAGTCTTTTACCTTTTGAACGAAAAGGGTCAGCAGAATACTTTTAATACCCAGAATAACTATATCCGGGCAATGAAGACATTTTTTTACTTCCTGCACGGCGAAGGTTATTTAAATCATAATCCGGCTAAAGGTATTCCTTATGCCCGCGTGCCCCAACAATTACCTAAAACAATTTTGACACCCCAAGAAGCTAAAAAACTAATCAAAGCCCCGGATATCCACACGCCGTTAGGGTACAGAGACAGAGCTATGTTAGAAGTGCTTTACTCGACTGGCATAAGGCGTAATGAGATACGCAATTTAAAACCCCAGGACGTTGATTGCGAAAAAGGTTTTTTAAGGGTCGTTAAAGGTAAGGGCGGTCGGGACCGTATTGTGCCGTTGGGCAAGATCGCTTGCAAATACGTGGAGAACTACATAAGGCTGGTAAGGTTGGATTTAGCCGCCAAGAAAAACTTGCCATACTTATTTTTAACCTTTACCGGCAATCAGTTGTGCACCAGCACGCTAGCGTATGTTGTTCATCAATACACGAAAAAGGCTAAGATAAATAAAACGGTTACGCCGCATGTGTTTAGGCACAGCATGGCTACGCACTTACTGCAAAAGAAAGCGAACATACGCTGCGTGCAGGAAATCTTAGGCCATAAATTTTTGGATACTACGCAGAAATATACTCAAATTACCATTACCGATCTAAAGGAAGCGCATCAAAATTATCACCCGCGCGAGCAGGAAAAGATGTATTGAGGCGTAAAAAAATGAGGTATAATAATACCGTTTACTCATAGCTCTTTGATAACCCCTGCATAGTCCAAAAGGATTGATCTGCCTGCAAAAGTAAAGGTTGTTGGTCGTCTGCCAAGGTGGGTATACCGCGAAGCCGCAGCTGTACAGTTGACGTTTACGGCAAAACGATTATTAAAGACGCAAATAATAATGTACTCACACAGTCGGTAATTGGAAATCGCTTCGCTTTTGCAGGGCGCGAGTTAGACGCAGAAACCGGACTTTATCACAACAGAGCGCGGGCCTACTCACCGGATTTGGGTAGGTTTTTGCAAACCGACCCAATTGGATATTATGATTCTATGAATCTTTACCAATACTGCGGGAATTCGCCTAATAATTTTATTGATCCATCGGGCAATACTCTGGCGGCAGCCATTTTATCCGGCCTGTTAAGGGGAATATCAGCGGTTGTTGTTGGCGCGTCAACGCTAACCATGGGAGAAGCGGTAGGCGCTATTACTGCCATTGTTGTAACGGCAGTAATTGTTGAAGCATCCATCAATAATGGCAAGCAGAAACAATGTAAGACTGCCATCATTGGCGAAGATAGGAAGCGCATAGAAAGATATGTTTCCGAACATCCAAGCCAACAATTTGAGGTTTTTGTAGTGCCTACCGATTTTGGGTCTGCTCATGTGCCTAACCACCCAATTATTATGGGATTGAATAAAGCTTGGGTAGATAACCAAATGGAACAGGGTAGAACTATAGTGAATATTGGGCGCAGCCCGAAAAGAGAGGCGGAAGGTGAGCCAATAAGCGAATATTATCAGATGGAAAATGAAAAAACAAGTGGGTACAGCAAGAGGGTTGATATTAATCCAGGGTATTGATTAAAAGGAGCAAATTTATGGTGAAGGTGGACTATAATAGTTTTTTTGAGAAATTAACTACCAAGGCATTTCAATTTTTAATACAAGATTATGGTTACGTTTATCGGGATACTCAAACTTTTGGTTTTGGTGCATCTTCAGTTTTTGAAAATAACATTATACAAGTAGAAGTTTCATGGGATATTCGAGATAACTATATTGATGTTATATTTGTCCCACGAGTTTCTTCAAAATCAAAAGAAATTATTCGTAAGGACGAAATTTACTTGGAATATTTATTACGTGTTGTTGCTCCAGATGTTAAGCTAAAACATAAGGTTGACGGCGATATTTTGGAAGAATTGCCAACGGAATTAACGCTAATGCATTTTAGTGATACGCTTAAAAAATATGGAAAAGAGTTATTGCAAGGCGATATGTTTATTTGGAAGAAAGCGTTGGAAAAGCAGAGGCAAATAGTGGGAAAGATACTGGAGGCACGGAAGCAAATTCCGCCGCAAAAATAAAACCCAAGTGGAATCTTTAATGGTAACCATAAATCAAAGCGTAGTAATAACAAAACACAACAGTCATTTTTTATTTGGCTTAAATCTATTAACTTTTCAAACGACAAAGTGGCGGCGTATTTGGCGCGATTATTGGCGGCTATAGGTGGGTACACATGTTAGCCAACCATTATGGATTGTATTGCGCTAAGATGGAGTGCTTAGAGGCCTAGTTATCAAGCTACAACCGATGGTGCGTTATTAAAAAGTTGATTATTCTCACAGCTCTTTATTTTGTTTTTTTGTCTTTGGTTTGGAAAGTAGACGTGCATTGGATCGCGGATGTATCGAAGATCCACGCGCTGAACTTTATGGGAGCGCACTACCACTGCTCACCGCAGGAAAACGCAAAACCTTTCGCGGCTGCTCTGTTTTATGTTTGTTCTGCGGAGCAATACAAATACGTTAATGCTTTGGTTCTTGCTCTCTTGGTGCTGGCTTTTGTTTCGTTATCACGCAGCATTACTGGCAACGCGGCGGCAGGGGTCGCAGCGGCGTTTCTCTTTTCAACATCGAATCTGCTCTTTTCGCTCGTACTGGGAAACACCATGCTTATTTATGTGATGTTTATGATGTGGGCGTTGGCGTTTTACCTGGCAGGGCAGCACAGGGCGGCAGCGATAGCGCTGTTCTTCGCGGGGCTTAACCGGCCTGATGCATGGGCGCTGGCAGTAGTCTTTGCAATCTTGTATGTCGTAAATTACATAAAAGCAAATGGTACCGGTAGCCTTAAGCAGGTTATAACCACGGCACTATTACCATTGCTCGCACCGATAGCTTGGATGATTTTCGATCTGAGATCGTTAGGGGACGTGCTGGGTAGTGTGCATCAGCTCAAAGCCTACACGGAAGCCCACGGCGTTAATTTGTCTAACTTGTTAGGATTAGCCCATAATCTAGGTACGATGGCGGTGAAGACATCATATGGCTTACCGATAGTTTTACTAGGGGGCCTTGTTTTGATGGTAGGAAGCATTTTTGGCTTGCCTTCAAGAAAGACCAGGGAAGTGGCCACAATGGCAGGGGTAGTCGCATTATTTTACATTGGATCTTTTATTATCGGGGGCGCGCCACTTTATCCGCGCTTTTTTATTTTCCCGATCGCTTTATGTTATTTGGCAATGTGCGTGCTTCCGATCTACACGCTTAGAAGCTCACGCGTTTATGGTTGCTTGATATTGGCTTTAGTATGTGTGTTTTGTTTCAATGGCAGGATAGCGACTTTGTTTATTCGTAGTAACGAAGGGGCGATATTTAGGACCAAGGCGACCACATTGGCCTGTAACTACGTTAAATCAACACCTACGGCGGATACGATCATTGTGGGGACAAACGAAGATTCGATCGCGTTGGAGGTAGGGGAAAAAGTATCGCATCAGTTAATCACGGGCTATGAGGCTGCACGGGGCATAGGCAAGGGCAGGAAAGTGGCTTACTTGGTTTATACTGCAGGTGACTACTACGATCCGGATTTTCTAGCAAGGTTCAAGCTTGTTCGGATGATCGATGGCGGGTTAGTCAGCATTTACCAAATGAAATAAGTTATTGTGTAATTTTGCGAAAAGGATGCGCTGCTGGTAGCTTCGAAAAGTGTTAGAATTTAAATATTCGGGTGGATATAAATACTGCCCAAGGAGGCTGAAATGGGAGAATTTTCTTTTATGCATTGGTTGGTAGTTTTGCTGGTAGCGATGCTTATTTTGGGCCTAAGCGTCTACCCGAAATTGCCCGCGCTTTAGGCGAAAGTATCAAAGAGTTTAAGAAATCAGCTAAAGAAACTTCCTCTGGGGAAATTACTCAAGAAGTTGATTCGTCGGAAAAATCATAAAAAATCAGCAGGCGTAATATTTCCTTCGGATTGCTCGGAAAACTACAGTTCTTGCCTGGACGGTTGTCTCTTAGTCATGTTTGCCCTGTTTTATGAATAACAAAAAAGCATTATTTATATCTTTGATCTTGATCTTATCCGGAACTACCGCGGCCATTTGGTTTACAGAAGAAAAGATTTTGCCTTTTGTGCCATATTCAGAAGCGCAAGTCATCATGAATACGGTGATCAAAATTACAGTTTATGGACGCAATAAAAAACCGGCGGTGAAGATTGCGCTTGATGAGTTTAAGCGTATCGAATCAATCTACAGCCGGTTTGACCCTGATTCTCAAGTTTCAAAAATCAACCAAATGGCAGGAATAAGCAAGGTAACGGTTGATCATAATCTTGTTCTTATGGTTAAAAGTTCTATCTTATTGTCGGCTAAATTAGATGGTGCTTTTGATATTTCTATAGGTGCGCTTACTAATTTATGGAGCATCGGCCATAAGGGGAATTTTATACCAACACAGGAGCAGATCGATAAGGCACGGTCTTTGGTAGACTATCGCTTGATCGAGGTCGACACTCTTCGTGATAGTGTTTATTTACCCAAGAAGGGTATGATGATCGACTTAGGTGGAGTTGCCAAGGGGTTCGCTATGGATAAAGCCGCAGAGGTGTTACAAAATTTCGGAATAAAATCAGCTCTCATATATGGCGGTGGCGATATAAGGACCATTGGCTCTAAGCCGGATGGATTGCCTTGGCAGATTGGGCTGCAAGACCCGAGGAAAGAAGAAGGAACCTTAGCGACGATCCCCATGGTGGAATATGATACGCTATCTACTTCCGGTGATTACAGGAGATTCTTTGAAAAAAACGGAAGACGTTATTACCATATTATTGATCCTAAAACCGGCAAATCGCCCGAAGGGGTCACCAGTGTTACTTTGGTTTATAAAAGTTCCAAAACGATGGCCGATATTCACAGCGTGGGTATTTTTGTTTTAGGGGTTGAGAAGGGCATGGCGGCCTTGAAACAATTCCCGGGGGTTGAAGCCATTTTTATCACTTCGGATGGCCGAGTCATTATTACCCATGGCTTGAAAGGTAAAATAGAGGTCAGCAGGTAGTACCTTCAAAAAACCGTATTTGCCTAATGCGCTGAAAGCGATAGAATAAACTATGCCCGGAACAATATTTTTGACAAAGTCTTGGGACGCTATAATCGCTGAATTTCTGGCTAATCACAGCGGTGCGCCTAAAACCAGGGCAACCTATGAACGCGCGCTGCGGCCATGGCTAGGCTTCCTTAAGAAGGAGGATAAAGGCCTCGATATCCCCCTTATAAGCCGCTATAAACGCCTTTTGGACGGCCGTGAGTTGTCCGGACACACTGTGGCCGCTTATATCACTGCAGTTCGAACCTTGCTCGATTGGATGGTTAAGACCGGCCAGATCGAATATAACCCTGCCAAGGAGATCAGCAAGCTTAAGCGGCCGGATAGTTCCCGCGATGCCTTGACCGAACAGGAGTTAGTTAAGCTACTCGTCGCTCTGGAGCACTTGGAGCCAACCCCGGAAAACATACGCAACAAGGCAATACTGTTCCTTATGCTTTACACCGGTTTACGCGAGATCAGCATCATCAATGCCGATATCGGCGATATCAAGTCCAAGGCCGGCAAATACATCTTGTTCTACCGTCCCAAGGGGACAACCTTCAAAGACAAGTTTGTAGTCCTGGAAACCCCACCTTACGACGCCATAAACAAATATCTCGACCAACGAGGCCGATATGATGCCAAAACCCCGTTATTTGTCTCTTGCAGCCATCGTAATGACTCTGGACGCCTGACCACCCGGACGATCCATCGCATCATTGCTGGCTGCTACAAAAGAGCCGGGATCAGGCGTCCGGGCATTCAACCGCATAGTTTACGTCACTGCGCCGGCACCTTTGCCGCCATGCGCGGCGGCGATCCGCGCCAGATCAAAGACATGTTAGGCCACAGTAAGGTTGAGACTAGTATGGGTTATACCCATAGCCAGGACCGGGTAACCAACTCCGGAGAGCACCTGGTCAATCAATTCATTGAGGGGGTAAAGCGGAAAGATCCCGATAAGGCCCCTGATGTCTGCTAACAGCCAAGAGCAGATTCGCAAACTAAATACGCCATAACCCTTGTATTTTAGCAAAAAATGTGCTAAAATCACCTTGTATTTTAGCAAAGATAAGGAGTATTTTACGAGCATGGAGGAGAAATGAGACGAAATTTGGAAAATGAGCTAATAAATTGGAAAAATGGCCAAGACCGCTATCCTTTGCTTATCCGCGGCGCTCGGCAGGTAGGGAAAAGTTATCTGGTGGAGGAGTTTGGTAAAAGAGAGTTTACCAACATGGTTGTGGTAAATTTTGAGCTTAAGCCGCAGTTGAAGCAGTGTTTTGAAGACCTTGACCCACAAGAAATTATTAATAAATTGCAGCTTGTTTTGGGTGTGAAAATTCAAAGTGCGGATACTTTGATTTTTTTAGATGAGATTCAAGAGTGTCCTCAGGCGATCATGGCCTTGCGTTACTTTAAGGAAAAGATGCCGTTGCAGGCGATTATTGGAGCCGGCTCTTTATTGGAATTTGCCTTACGCCAAGAGGATTTCAGGATGCCCGTAGGCAGGGTAAAATTTTTATATTTGGAACCGTTGTCTTTCGGTGAATTTTTAACGGCCAACGGCAACAACGATTTGCGTTTGCATCTGAATGGGGTAAGGGTTCCAGGCGGAGTTGATAAAACCGTACATCAAAAGCTTTTAGAATTGTTACGGTTGTATCTTATTTTAGGCGGGATGCCGGGGGTTTTAAAGGAATATTTTTCTTCTAAAAATTTAGTGGGTAGCCAAAATATCCAGGCTTCACTTTTGCAAACATTTCGTGCCGATTTTGGCAAATATGCCAAGTTTTCTCAACAGAAATATTTACAAACAATTTTTGATATGGCGCCAAAATTTACCGGACAGAGGGTAAAGTACGTTAATTTTGACAGCGAAGTGAGATCTAAAGACTTAAAAGGTGCTTTGGATTTATTGATCATGGCCGGAGTTATCAAGGCGGTTTTGGCTACCAGCGCATCAGGCATTCCTTTGGGTGCGCAAGCCGACGAAAAACGGTTTAAGCTCAATTTTTTAGATGTCGGTTTGATGCAAAACGCCTGTGCCTTACAGGCAAGTTTAACGGTTACGAAAGATATTTTACAAATCAATGCCGGAGCGGTCGCCGAACAATTCATAGGACAGGAACTGCTTGCTTGTCGGTTGCCATATTCAGAAAGAACTCTTTTTTTCTGGGCGCGTGATAAAAAAAATAGCAGTGCCGAAGTGGATTACGTGGTAGAAATAGATTCAAAAATATATCCTATAGAAGTAAAATCAGGAAAAAGCGGTACGTTAAAATCGTTGAAGCTATTTATGGGAGAAAAAAGAACGCCAACGGGAATCCGTTTTTGCCAGGACAATCTGTCTTATCACGAAAATGTTTTATCGATACCGTTATATATGGTTGAACAAATGCCGCGATTGATTAAAGAAACAATATAAGGTATCGCATGGGGATAGATCGGCACGGACTTACCATGGACCCTTTCTGATGTCTGCTAACAGCCAATAGCAGACATAAAGTAGCACAACCGCTGTGCCGGATTAGACTGGCTTAAGCTTTTCATGCTCTGAAACTCCGAGTTGCAGCTCCCGCAACTGCTTTCTCGAAAGCGATGCGCTCGTTTTATGCTTCCGTGCCTTATCAATATACGAACCGGGACCGTTGTAGAGTATTTCGTAAAATCCTTCTTGATCAAGCTCAAAAACAAGCAAGTGATCAAAAGTCTCTTTCTTCAAGCCAAGCCCAACGATTTTATAGCTTTTGTTTTTCTGCGTTGCTTTGACTTGAACTAGCTTTCCATCGGGGGCCTGTAAGTCATGCGTCGCTTTTCCTCTCGGAAGTCGAGACAACTTAAAGACTTTTAGCGCTATAACTTCTCCTATGTCGCCGATAAGGTTGCCATCAAGGCTGAACGGCCATTCTGAGAATGCAGATTTTAGCATGGCTTGCGCACCATAGAGATTCTTCAACGCGGTAGGAATTGGCTCAGGGCTTAAAGTTTTCATGTTTTGTCTAACATTTAATATTTTTATTCCTTTGCCTAAGACCGCCATACCGTCTTTGTTATTTACCATATAAAACCTTGAGTTGCTTTACCGTAGGGTGATCGTAATACTCGCCCTGCGGACCGACATAGCCGTTACCATGCCTGGTTAATTGCACCGGCGTATATCCACCGTTTGTATTGGGGATATTTATTACTACCGCTTCGCCGGATGCCGATATCGGCTGGGTAACAGCAGGCGCGGTAACAACCGCAGTAGCTGCTGGCGCTGGAACAACGACATATCCGCTAGGGCCTGGCCTGTAGTAAACATCGTCGGAATAATAGTACGGGGAGCCGCCCACATAAACAGTATCGTAGTAGGGCGGAAGACCTGCGACTACCGTACCCACTACTAAATCGGCGGCAAACCAATTCCATGGCCACCATCCGCCGCCATGCCAACCACCACCGCGATAAGAATAATGGCCATAGCCCCCGTGCCCGCCGTAGCCGCCGTGTCCATAGGCAAAGGCATTGGATGAATAAGCTACGGTGAATGGCAGAAGAAGAACCATTGCTACCAAGAGTTTGTTTCGTAGGATCTGCTTTATCATAAGTGACCGCCTTTTTAAATGAATCCAAAATACTATCTGTAATACATTCTATCACTAATCAATAATTACAAGTGCTCGGATTAGCCATGGCTTTAGCTTTTTGCGTTTAAAATGTACCGGGTTGTGCTCTTTATACCGATTTTCTTAAAAACTTTTTGTTTCAGCATCTCTTTATAAAAAAATATTGCTTGATCGTAAGTGGCACCGGTAATTTTTCTTAAAATAAGATTTGTAATAAAGGCTTGGTTCTTCAAATAACCTACCACAATACACTGAAGCTTGATTAAATCTTTATCTGTCAAAGTCGTCAGACGATTAGATACAATTTTATATTTTTTGTCCATGCTAAAAGACTTTACCCACCCCTACTTATAGCTTAGACAAGGGATAGCGTTATAAAGTTTCCGGGTGGTTCCAAGCGGGAACAGCAAGAAAAGGCGTGAGGATCCTGCCAGAGATAGATTTCGTGTTCTTTTTGTCGCCCCTATCAAATTTGTATTAAGGAAAACAGGTAACTTCCTATCCCGACTAAAATCACCGAAACAATGCCGAGGATAAGAAAGTCGAATCCAAAACCGAAAAGAAACTTATGGGTCAGCGCACCGCGCAAGCCATCAATACCGTAACTGAGCGGATTTAAGCGAATAATAAATCGTAACGCCTTCGGTAAGCCTTCGAGCGGGAAAAGCGCATTAGAAAAAAAGAAAAACGGCATGATTATAAAGTTCATAATGAGTTGAAACCCCTGCATATCCTCAAGTACTGAGGCGATTGCTGTTCCGATCGCAGCGCAGAGAACCGCGATCAAGAACATAAAGACAATGGCGATCGGGATCAAAATAACCCTTTCAACCCGAAACCCCACAATAATGCATATCACAAAAACCATTAGCCCCTGTATCAGGGCAACTGTTGCGCCGCCTAAAATCCTTCCCAAGATAATTTTAAAACGCGAAACCGGTGCGACCAAGGTCTCCTTTAAAAAGCCAAATTGCCGGTCCCAAATTATCTCCATACCTGAAAATATCGCTGAGAAAAGAATACCCATCGCAATAATTCCCGGCGCGAGGAATTGCAAATAGCTTCCCCCTCCGGCTTTCTGGTAAACCGGCCCGAAACCAAAACCTAAGGCCAATAAAAACATGAGCGGCTGCCCTATAGAACCGATCATACGCGAGCGGGAACGAAAATAGCGCTTGAGCTGTCTTAGCCAAAGGATATAGACCGCGCTCATCTTCCTCTCCAAATTTTCCGACCAAGCCTCATCCGGTCAGTAGCCGACGCTTCTTCATCCCGGATTGCATGGCCTGTAAGCGCTATAAAGGCATCTTCAAGGGAGCTGGCTTTAGCCATATCCTTAAGGCCCTGGGGAGAGCCTTCAGCGACGATCTTACCGCAATCGATCACAGCCAGCTTATCGGCCACTCGGTCTGCTTCTTCCATATAATGTGTGGTAAAAAATACGGTAACATTCTGTTCTGCGCGCAGCCTCTTAATATAGCCCCATATGTGGTTTCGCGTTTGCGGGTCCAGCCCCAGTGTGGGCTCATCCAAGAAAAGGATTTTTGGCTCATGAAGTAATGCCCGAGCGATTTCCAGCCTGCGCTTCATACCCCCTGAAAACCGTTTAACAAAATCTCTATGCCGGTCCCAAAGCCCTACCAGGTTAAGCAACATTTCAATGCGTTCCCGCCTCTTTGATGCAACAACTCCGTAAAGCACGCCGTGTAATTCCATATTTTCGAAAGCCGTTAATTCGTCATCAAGGCTGGGGTCTTGAAATACTATCCCAAAGGCTCTACGCACCGCGTGCTGTTCAAGAACAGGGTCGTGACCGTCAATGCTCATACTGCCGGCGGATGGCTTAAGTGTTGTCGTCAGCATCTTAATCGTCGTTGTCTTGCCGGCGCCATTGGGGCCGAGAAATCCGAAAATGATTCCCTTCGGTACCGAAAAAGATATACAATTTACCGCGCAAAAATCTCCAAAGTTTTTAGTAAGCCCTTTTACGTCTATCACTAGCGCATCCTTCTTTTCTACGCACCATTATTATTTTTGAGTTCCGAAGTATTTAATAAACAAATAGTTTAATTGATGAATTATATTTCTTATGGTAAAAGGTGTCAAACGCTAAAAGGTTTAGCAACAGCCCATCTGCAGATGTTATTAGGCCATTCGGACATCTCCACCACCACGATCTACACCCGGAGCTTGCCAGGCGTGGCGATTAAAGCTTATACGATAGCTAAGCCGGCGCTAAAATATTACCCCGTACCTTCCAGCACTTTAGCAAAATTTATACTGCCTGTCCCGGTTATCAAGGCAAATTGTCAAAGTATTCTTGTATTCCAGATTATTCGGCTCTATCGCGACTGCCTTAAGGGCGCAGGCTATAGATTTTTCAGCAAATTTTATTTCCGGCAAATTTGGATCAATCACCTTTTGATTGTCTACAAAAGGTATTTTCTTCTTTTTAGCTTCTTTGCTGCTGCAATTACCTATATTTGTAATATCCATACTAACTACAACTTGCTTGTGACCTCCCGTTAGCGACCAAAATCGGTAAATCCCCGCAAGCAAGTCCCATCCTTCGGCGCAACGCGGATTCTTCAGTATGGCTTTACGCACACAAACCGCTGATTTTCTCAGGTTAGAGCATATTCCCGGGCGGCCATCGTTGGGGTTGCCACCTTCATAAAGTTTTGCCAAAGTATAGTAGACTAACCAATCCGGGTTTTTCTTAAGTAACCTCGCACAATATTGTATCCGCCGATCAATTTTAGCATAATATTCGGCATAGTACCTATCATGCGCCTCAAGCCATCCTTCTTCCGGAAACTCAATAGGTTTTGTGGCATTGTTGGTAGAATCATTGATCCACCTGTAAAGTAACTCGCGGTTTATTCCCATGTACCATCCATACCGTTATCCTTAGTAAAAATATGCCAGCTAAAATCACGAGCAAGATCTTTTAGCCGGTTGCTGTACCTTAGATCATTAGTCTCGCACCTTACTGTTTTCTGTGTTTTGACAAGGGCATAAATCACTTCTTTACTTTTTTAGTGCGCTCTTCAATACAGAAACTTGGCGATAAGGGCGTATAATTCCCCAAAAAATATATCGGAATGGCTGCCGCCCCACGAATCCGCTTTGTATAACGGATTATTCGGTGGAATGGCGGTATTGCGATATTTGTGAATAGCGCTTAAGTCAGCGACTACAAACTTCTTTTTCAAATTAGCTAAGACGGCAGATACTGTGGGATCAAAACCAGGTGCAACGTTTATCTGTCCGATATTCCCCGAGAATAGTGCTTTTACGGCATCAGCTGGTCCGACCGCGCCCAATGCTTGGCGATCATCGGCATGGAACAAATTGATTCTTCCTGCCAGAGGGTAATATTTTTGGAGCGCTGTATCTTGTTGAGACATAGTTACAAGCATTCGCAGATTGGGAAAACCACCGATGACATCTCCGTAAATATCACCTGGAGCCAAATCATCATCATCGCAAGCCGCTTCTAATAGAACAACGTTGACGGGAAGATCTGTTGATATACTATCCTTAATAACCTCTTGCAAGGTAGAAAGCACGACTTTGCAACCAAAACTGTGTCCGATTAGGTTGATGCGTTGAAGGGTTTTGTTGTTTTCCAGCAAGGTTCTCAAAAATGAGTAACCAGCGTGCTGGCCGACGGCATCCGCTCTTTTTTCCATCGAATAGTAACTTAACGGCTCAAAAAAATTTACAAATGAAGTTTGGTTTTCGCTCAATAGGGACGGCCAGTGGATACCTACGGCCAAGTGCGCGGGCATCGGGGTGTCTGTTTGCGCCAATCCCTGAAGAATTGTTTTTGCAAAACCTATGCCAAACTTATTGTATGATTGCATTGCTCCGGTCGCGTTCGTACACCAGCCATGGGAATAAAGAAAAATATCGGAAAAATTAAAGGGAGCTTCCAACGCAGTTGGTAAGTCTGTAGTTAAAATGTCCGCATCCGTAATGAGACCGTTCTCGTTAGTGGGAAGCAGGAAAAAATGAGCCATAGGGATACCTCCTTATTTTATAATTTTTCTAAAGCATCTTTCAATACCATCGTTGCTTTACAATCATCTTCGTTATACTCCAAGATTCTTTTTAAAACCGTCTGGTCGTTTGTTTCTAAATACTGATTAAACCACTGAATTGATAGCGCCCCGGACGGAGTTTCATCGCGCCATTTAAACCCTAAATATGTTGCCAGCGTTTTTAACGAATAGTTGCTGACCGGCCAATCCGTCTGTTTTTGCACAATCTTATAAAGATCTATTACATTGGGATTATCAAAAAATCCGGCCACGTTTTCGCTCGAAATCACATCGGGATACCGTTTCTGCAGTTTTTTGTATGTCGTTTTCTCGTGAGCTGAATAATAATACACCGCGAAATCATCTTTGGGCAAAGAGTCGATGTATTGCCAAAACTTGGCCCATGTGTTTTTTTCTGCAATGTCTGAGACCTCGGTAGCGGTAAAATCGATGAATCGCTCTTTGCCGCCGTTGCGTTCGTAAACGCCATGTAGATAAATAAACTCTTGTGTCGGGTCGTCTTCGATATCGAAAAACAATTCATACTTAACCTGGGGAAACTTAATTTCGCTGTATGCTACAGGTTTTTTTGTCTGGTAAAGAATCTTCGCCCGGTTAACTGCTTTTACAAGATTGTCTTTGCCAATGCGAAGTAAAAAATCTTTGTTGCCGGATTGTTTCTCTTTTTCTTTCCGCGCCAGCGCGCTATCGATATCAAGCTTTAAAAACTGCTCGATAGTTTCAACGCCTAAATCTTGGTTGAGCCGCTCTCGAAAACTTCTTCCCAAATAAAAAATGGTCGTTAAATCCTTGGTTTTTTTACACCATTTTTCGCATGAATCATGCCAAGGGCAAAGTTTACATATACCTGCCCACGCCGGCTTATTGCTTTCCTGATTTTTCATCAACTTCTCAACGTCGGCTAAAATCCTAAGATAAAAACTCCACCAGGTCTCCGGGGTTCTGGCCCCCATCGATGCCGCAAGATTGTATTCGACTTCTTCATTATGAATATCAATAATTTTTCCTAAATTATGTTTGGCAAAACCAAGCCTTTTTAGTAAATCAGTATATAAGCATAATTGGGCAGCGTAGTGTTTTTTAGGTTTGCCTTCTTCCCCCTCCTCTTCATCCGCTCCCGCAAACCCCATGCCGGCTTTAATATCTACGGCTATGTACTCTTCGCTAGGCAACATTTTTAAAATATCCGGGATTCCTAACGTATTTTTGTCTTTTAAAACACCTTGATAAATTAAAAGCGTTTTATTTTTCATCGCGGCTACAGTTCTCTCGAAACGTTGATCCAACGTACCATCTTTAAGATTGAGGAAATCTCCCAAACCGGCAACTACCTTCTCTTCGTGCCTGACACCCTTCTCCCATAAAAGTTCAACGAAAGGGTTAGTTTCTTGGGCTTTCTCTTTCTGCGGGCCATAAATATCCCGCCAAACCCGATGCGGGCATTGAATATAGTCGTAAAGTTTTGAGGCTGTTATATACGCCATATTTTATGCCCTCTTGGCAACAATTCGTTTCAATGCTTTTATATCGCCAGACTCCCCCTTCATGCGATGCAGCATGCGATGGCAATTAGAGCAAACCGTAATCAAATCGTCCGTTGTGGTAATCCTTCGCTTGTTGTTCGTAGCAAGTGGTACGATATGATGGGCTTCTGTAAAATCTTTCCCGATGATGCCGTAAGCTTTGGAAAAATCGAAAGCACATATTTTGCAGATATAATTATCGCGTTGCTTGCACAACGTAACGACATGGCTATTGCGTTCACGCCGCATATGCCTATCTACTGCCTTACGATCCTCTACCGCATGATAGCTATTGTAATCGCGTTGCAAATCAATATTACCGGAAATAGCCTCGGCTACGGTTTGGAAAAAATTAACTACCCGTTCCGTAAGACGTTTAAGCACGTTCTTCTGCAAACCAGTTTTGTCGTACTCATATATGCCGTAAAAAAATTCGTCGTGATCGGGATACTTCTCATAGATCGGGTGACCGAATTTATGTTTTGCGAATTTTCTTTCGAGGTGATAATAGTTCGTGTCGGTGCTCCAATCTTTAGCGCCCAGCGATAAATGCTTTCCGAGTTCCTTAGCCGCAGCCTGCACAAGTTTTGCAAAACCATATTTTTTGTATGCATATAATCCGTAATAAATTTTTCTATCGGTGTGCGATACAAATCGGTCGAGCCAAATCTCGGCTTTACATTCGTATTCTTTAAATATTCCAATTGATATCCTCCAACCATCCGTATTGGTCTTCCTTAGTTTCGTTTTTTGTTTAATTCTGAACAACGACCCAATATGCCGATAACGTAATTCCGCTCGTACCTCTTTCGTTAAACTATTAAGAAAAGTCTTATCCCGCACCATGCTCACCCCGTTCGTTCTTAAAACATTCCATAAGATCGCATATGTCACGCAGATACGACTTGAAGGCCTGCAAGCTTGCGGCCTGTATATTTCTGTCTCTGCCGCCACCGGATGGGTGGCCTGTTTCGTTTCTGTTCAGCCTTATAAGATTAAATAGTGTATCGATATGCACATCGTAATTTTGAGGAAAATCTTTCTTGTGCTCCTTGGGTAATTGCGCCAATGCTTCCTTAAAAATTTTGTATTTTTTAAATATGGAATATTCATTCTCTAATTTATCTTTAATCTTACTAAGTTGCGAAAAATGCTGGCTAAACGATGCAAATGATTCAATAAGAAGGAGCATAGCCTGCTCCGAAGCAACACCCAATGTAATCGTTGACGCAAGCGCAAGCCCTCGATGAAAAGCCTGAATACTTTCCCGCAAGTATTCTAAGATTAACGGATCAATATCTGGCAAATCTTTTTGAATTGCCACCATATACCCATCTGGATCTAACGATACTATCTCCCCCTCGTTCAAACATTTTTTCCCGTATTCTGTTACACACAGCCAAGGAAGCTCCCATTGCCCAACAGTGCGACCAACCATTAAAATATTGTTTAATAATAAAAGATGCACTTCCTCCATAACAACTTTCGAGAGTTGTTCACTGTGCCTCACTTGAATACCAAATTTGCGTTCTAAACAACCGACGATATTCGCAAGATTGGTGTCCGGTTGAGTTTTTAGGCAGTTTATTATTTCGTCGCGAATCGTTTGCCTATTTATTTCATGCATTACTCATTCCTTTATTTAAGTAATCAATATTTCAAAATTACCTTTAAGACTAACTTTTTTCCCTGAATTTTTATAAAAAAGTATTACTCGAAATTCCCCCAAAAATTTATTGCCTTTCAAATAGCCTATAGCAACAGTTTGTGCATCGAAATATATATTAACGGGCGGGGCGACGTGTTTCCACGTTAACACATCCAAAATCGGCATGCCCGCCGGCAATACGGCGCTTTGCGTTGCCTCAAATTGTGTAGGTCTTTGCGGATCGCTAGATAAAACTGAATCGTTGCTTTTTATCTCTAACTTATGTAAACCAAGTTTCTCGTTAAACTCCTGCAAGGATTGAAATGGGGTTATGGTTTCTAAATAGACCGACAGCCTATCATCCTCATCTCTTTCTATTGATCCGTATCGAATAGTTGTAATCATTTCCAGCAATACTGGCACAGGAATGCTCGCTTCTGTATATTTAATAAAACCGTTTGATATTCTCCCTATTGACCGTAACCCCGTGCCTAATGGATTACCGGTATCTATATGCGTTTTGCCGTGATCGCGGATCAAAGATTCGGGAGCAACTAGATTACTAACTTTAACAAATGATTCTTCGAGTTTGTTCGAAAGAACCTCCAAAATCGGTAATGCTGCAGGGCCTTGGTTAGTTTGATAAAACACAAATTTTTTTCCGTTAGTGATACAAAAATATACAGCTCTTACTTCTGGATGATTAGCATAAGAATATGTCTGTTCTATATCATCAATGCAAATATCCGCAGAAGGGTTCTTGGCTTCAATAGTCCATAACGGCCCATCCTTTATTCCGCATATATAATCTACTCTTCCGCGCAATAATGGATCTTTGTTCTGATTTTTTCTGCCAAGCTGAATTCTGGGATATCTCAATGGCTGCTCTCGAATGATATAGCTATCGGCACCTGTCTTGTATCCCAGACCTCTGAGCAAGGGGGTTATGATTTCTTCCCTCACATCTGCTTCATTTGCGCAATTAAAATTTATTTCTTTAAATTCCATTTATATGTTTCCTTGCAAAAAACACAAAAACCCCCGCCTTTTCAAGCGAAGGTTTTACTTTTTTATGGTCCGGGATTTATTCCTTCAGAACACGGGACCTTTTATTTATCTACAACCTCAATATACCGCTTCGTTCCTTTTTGTCAACTCCGAAAGTATGCCCCGGGACAAGCGCTGTTAATCACCAGATTTTAACCAGCGCTCGAACTCTCCCCTAGGGAGCAAGCTTATAATTTCATCTTCCGACATTGAATAAAGATCATAGGTAAGGTGTAGCTGCCAAAAAATATCTTGGGCAAGCCTCCGCAGATTACCCGGCCTTGTTCCTGTTGCTCCCTTTTTAGATTTTTTACTTTTGGAATCAAAATACAACACATCAGCTGCTTTTATAATACCCTTATTGGTTATAATCTCCTGCCTACTTGCCAACTGCTCCATATACTCACCGTGTTTGGATACAGGTTCTTCCAAAATCAGGCATGCGGAATCACGATGGCAACAATATACATAATAAGGGCTAGCGATCATGTGCCTGAAGTAAGTCTTCCAATTAGGTCTGCCGGACGTAACATCCAATATATAATGCCAATACTTGTTCACCTTCCGCCTGTTATCGATCAATGGACAGATCTGATCAAAATAAAAAAGAGCAAGCCAAGTCCAAAGGCCGCTGTTAAATTCTTTCTTCCCTGGTGGAAGTTGACTCAAAATATCCATCAAATATTTAGCCATATCTCTTTTATTATTGAAAATAATATTTTCTACATAAATATTTTCTATTATGGCTTCGGTACAATTATCATCTTCCAATAAGCTGGTAGGGGGGTTTAGCTGCTCTTGGTTGTAAGCTTTTTCAATATATTCCCTGAATTGCTGCACCCCCGTACTATTTAAAAATCGGAGTTTACACTTCATTATTTATTCCTCTGCAACGCAATCATGTATCGCTGCAACAGATTCATTTTCCTAGAAAAATTTTGTATTGCAGTATCAATCCATACGCTTTTGCCTTCAGAATCACCTTGAACACCGGGCAACTCTTCGCTATTGAGACCCTGAGCGAATTGTATCCAATAACGGCACCATTCATCATCACTGTCAACATCACACTCTTGCGTTATAATGTAATTTACTAAAATTTCGCGTAATATTGCTGGAAACGCAAGGGCAAAAAAATACGCATCATCACGAACCAGGTCGGATATATTTTCGGTGCTGGAAAGGCTATTATTTATTTCCAAAACGGGTCGCCCTTCATCAAAATTAACCCTCCAAACGATATCACCCAAGTCGCAAGGATCTACTGGCAGAAGCGATAATTTGGCCCCTTCCCTGTTATCTTCTGATGAAATCTGGTCCGCCTCTGCCAAGATCACGCCATGCTTTGCAGTATGATCCACAACCTTGACCCTGAAAAGAACTTGGGAGCCAATCAGAAAATCCGTCAACTCCCGGTCACCCTGCGCGCCGGCGCGAAAAATAATATAAACCAGGCTGCCGGTAACGACCGCTGCGATGATCGGCACGATCGCCCGCATGAGCTGAGCCGCCCAAACCTGCCCGCTAAAATTTAAAACCGCCTCCAACGATCGCATCCCGTAAACCATCTTAAAACCCCAACCCTTTTTGCTGGCCCCACTCAAAATCCGTACCGGCCGAATTGCTCTCGTCGCTTTGGACGATATCGCTCATCTGTTGATTGGCTCCGGCGTTATCGGCTTCTCCCATCACTTCGCAGACTTTTTTCCGGAAAGGCTCTTCGTCGTCAGTACGCATGGCGTCAAGCTCCTGGGAAAGCTGCTGAGCTAAATCTTTTTTGCGTTTTATAACCGTGACTACGGGAGGCGGATATACCGTATTGTTTTCGCCCTTGGCCAACGCCAGGCGTATTTGCCTTAAAAGCCCCTTGATCTTGGCCAAAGTCCGCAACGAGGCTAACTCGTTGATCAAGCTGGGCTGTTTCGCCGTGACGGCAAGGGCAATCCTCTGGATCAGGCGTACCGTAACCGGGTTATCCAAAGTAGATAATTTCTGCAGCTTGTCCGAAGAAACTTCCCCCGTAGCCTGGTAATCGTCGACCGCGCTCTGGAAATCTTTGACGCATTGGGCTTGGGTGTCGGAATAAAAGGCAAAGATATTTTTTGTCGGGCTTACGTCCGTCATGTCGCAGCTTGTGCCCTGCACGATGATATCCCCCAAAAGCGAGACGGCGGTATCTACGTCCGCTTGCGCCCATTGATTCCAGTTTAAAGTATCCCGGACTACCTGTAATTGGCCGTCGCCTAACGGTGTTCCGTTGGGGGAAGATAATTTTGCGCAAGTCGCCGGCTTATCCACCACATCTCCTAGATTAGAGTTGGAATCGCCTTGTTTTATCTCCTGCTGTTTGCCGGAGTTTTGCATTGCCGCGATCTGGTCGGCATCGGCCATGTAGTCCTGGCAGCGCTTATAACCGAACATTTGCAATTGCCGGGCATGGGCCATGGCATCCTTGATTTTGTCGTACCATGTCGGCTCGGTCTCGGCTAAAATCAGCCAAGGCAAAGATTCCGCCATGTTCAGGCCCGCCGATTCAACATAGTTCGTGATCGCTTCTTTATTCAAATAGCTGTTAAACATCGCCGACAAGTTGTACCCGCCGCAGGTTAACCCGGCATTTAAATTCAGAGTAAATATCGGTAAAGAAGTTGAATAGCTCGGAGCAAACCCGCCCCCCAAACGAAAACCCACTTCGCTGTTATCTTTGGAATAAACGTTTAATTTGTTCTGAAAATTTTTATTCACGGCATCGTCGTACATATCCGCAAAGGCAAAAAAGCCGTTTAACATAACCACTAAACTTAGTAAAACAACTTTTTTAAACATGGTCTTCTTCATAATTATTTTATTTTTGCCGCCTGCCATAAGGTTGCTATTGCGTTGGCATTAATCAACCCTGAGTTTTTTACCGCACCCTGGGGCGTTACCACCACCAAGGTCGGCGTTTCCGTCACGCCGTAATAATTTTTAAGATCGGGGTTTATTTCCACGCGAAACGGACTATGTTCGGGCATCTGATCATCGATCGGAACCGCGATAACCTCAATTCCGTTCTGCCGGGCGAATTTTTCCAAAATCCCCTCTTCTTTTTGACAAGGCCCGCAATGTTCGCTAAAAAAATAAAGCATTTGCGGTTTAGCCGGAACAAAAGCCCCTGTGTTGGAAACGATCTGCTTCCCGGCTCCAGCGTCGGGATCAACTTTCGCCGCGTTTTGCGGCATTGTTCCTACCAGGGGCGTTACGGCTTCCAGGCGTTGCTGGGCTAATCTGGTTTTCTCGATAAGAATCCTGGCGTTTTCCGGCGTGGGGTTAGTCACCAGATTTAAAATCTCCTGCGGCGGATATTTTCTGCCGTCGGGGCCTATATAATCCAGCGCCCAGAATTCTTTGCGGTTAGGATCAAGCATCGCCTGATTGGCATTACCGTTTGCCTGCGGGTTTTCCGCTTTTTGCTCTTCATCAAAAAACCCGGTCTTATCCAGGCCGAAGCTGTTTCCTCCTTCGGAGTAAACCGGCATAACCAGTGTCATCAAAAATAAAATTACAAGGGCAAGCATTGGTTATATACTCCTTCTAGGTCCGGTTGACCGGCGATCTTGTAAGCTTTGGCGCCAAAGACAAAAACGTATGAGGGGACCTCTTTGATGCCAAACTCGCGCGATAAACTGCCGTCCAGACAAAAATCTACCGACAAGGGCAGCTCTTCGGAAAATAGTTCATCGTACCCGCCCATTTTGGCCAGATCTGCCTGCCGGCATAGAAGCCGGCCTTCGACCGCGATCTCCGGATGGCAACGCTTAAACTCTTTAACTTTTTTAACCGCAACACCGGAAAAATTACATTCCAGGGTAGTGAATAAATAAAGCGTGCCTTTGGTCGCAATCGGGACATCGTCAGGCAATCGGAGTTTTTTTGTTTTCTTTTCGGTAGTAAGATTGTTCATCCCTTCTTTGCCTGAATTATCCGCAGGGCGTTGTTCCCCTCGGATAACGGTTACCGCCGATGTACCGCTGGTTTGCGTTTCGTCAAAAAACCCGGTCCGGTTTAACCCGAAATTGTTATCGCCCCCGGCGGCGGCATAAACACGGCTTGCGGCGCATAAAACCAACAAAATCAATAGACGCAACATACATACCTCTTCCAATAAAGCCAGATATAAACTTGAGTCTGCGAACTTTTCATTAACCAATCCTGTTGGGAAAGCAGTGAAATAGGAAACGCCTGGGTCTTAAAAGGATAAAGCAGCTGAATTTTATCATCCAGCATATTCATGTAATCGTCAAAGCTGTTATACACTACGTGCGCGCTGCCGCCCGCACTGGTAATGCTTAACGCCCGTACCGTTCCCACCGCCGATGCCATGGTCGGATTAGAGCTGACAAAAAATCCGATCCGCGGAAAGAGCGGTGCCAAATCGCTGATCCGCATCTGACTTGCCTGTTGCCCTCGTGAAGTTTGCCCTAAGGCTATTTCTTTTGCAAAAGCTCTTTGTTCGGTCTTTTGGCTCCTCCATTCGGAATAATCCGTCTCGGATAAATACCGGATCATGGAGCCGTCTCCTCCGGTGCACCATTGACTGTTATATCGCTCGCGCCCCACGTCTTTAAACTGGTTGGTATAAACGTGTGCCTCCTGAAACTGCAAATTACCGGTATCGGAGTGCATCGCGCCGGAACAGCTGTCTAGCTCATTGCTTACCTTGTTCGTAAGGTTCTTCACGGTTGACTGTAATTCCTTAATAATGCACTGACCCGGAATATGGACGGTTTCAACGATGGCGATCGGCTTATAGTGCTGGATCGTTGTTCCGCTGCCGCCATAACCGCAACGACCGATGCGTGTCCACTGAATTTCCTTGGTGTCGCCAGAAGGCTGCTCGAAACTGGTATAGCGCACCGTATCAGTGGTCGTACCGTGCACAACCGCCCCATGCACCAATATTATCGGAATCGCAAAAAACAAAAATATAACGGGTAGATAAAACCGCTTTTTCATAAACCTTCTTTTACGGTAACTTTCCCGTCATCTATTTCTACAATGGCCGGATATGCTTCAACGTCCAGCATCTTGGGCAATTCGTCGGATAAAATCGGCTGTACGGGAAATTTGCACCCCGCCTCCTGTTTGAACGCGGCAATATCATCAGTCGTACGGTAATCCAAACAATAGCCGACTGTGATCTTGCCGTTAAATTTTTTAGCCAGCGCCACACTTGTATCATCCTGGGTGCCGAAAAAAAGCATCACGTCCCTGCCTTTAAAGTCCGGTATTATTCTTGTCCTAAAGGTTGCCTTGCCTGTATATAGCGGCAGTGTGGTCGTAAACCTAAGCTCGGGTATCTGGGAAAAGTCCAGCGGCAAAGGCGTTCCGGCAATGGGGTTATTTCCCGTATTATCCTGGGCAATTGCTTGCAGATCGACCAACGTAGTAAACCCCTGTTTGTCTAAATCGATTACCGTGTGGTTCTGCGCAAAAAGCGCATTAAGCAGAAAGGTGTTGAGAATCGCCGCGGTTATTATGTATGTACAAAAAATGCTTGGCATATGTCGCTCCCCGACTAATCCAAGCTCAAAAAGTCGTACTTTATGTATACCATTTGTCGCGCAGATTGTCAAATATATTTTTATTTTATTATGTCATATACTTTAGAAATTGCTTCCATTCATTATTTTGTCATGACAATATTAACACCCTTGGGCAGGGTTTTAGGGCAAGACAAGCCGCCGCGCCCTTCCTATATACCGGGAATATGGCTACTTTCGGCAAGCTTCGGACCGGCAAAAAGCCGACAAAAAATGCGTTGTGACAAAAAAAGTTTTTTTACGGAAAATTAATTAAGGGGCTTTGATCGTTCGGGCCAATTTTGTATGGCCTGTATCACTTGTGCTTCAAGAAATTCCGAAGCAAAGGGAGTTTCCAAGATTATCGCCTGACCATCCATGCTATGCAGTTTATCAATAAATTCGGCCGCCTCTTTCTCGCTGTCTTTATCGATCACCGCCAGGACATGTTCGCAGTCAGCTAGTTTTTGCAAAGCTTCCTTGGGGCTGGATGTTCCGATGACAGGGTAACGCCTTTTAGATAAAAACCGCAGCACATAGCGCATTAATTCTTTCCCCGGAAAGATAATCATTATCGTAAGATTCCCCGGGATCTTTTCTAAATGATCGCCTGGAAAGAATGTTTCTTTAAAATCAGAGTACTTACCCCAAAAATGCACGATCCTCCGGTACAAACCCTGTCCTCCCGGAAAAGCTCTCAGCTCTTCCTCGGTAGGAAAATGGTTTAATGCTTTATTGATTTTTAAAAACTCCGCGAAGGTCTTTTGTCTGTTTTTTTTAGGTTGTGGCATATCGGGATTTACCCTAAAATTACGTTAAACCGATCGAAAACTTTATCGAGGTCAAAATTCTCGCCGACACGAATAACGGGCAACAACTCCGTTCCTATTTGCCGGTAAAGTAATTCGATTGATTTTTGATCCAACCCAAAATTATGGGCGTACTCGCTTTTATATCCATCAGCTTCAAGTTTCTTTTTGAACAAAGAAAAAAAGTGTTTATCCTTAAAGTCAAACTTGGTTTGCGATATAAACCATAGGTCATAGTAATCGCGAATTGCTACGTCTTTACGCGTGATCGCAGCTTTAAGTTTTTCGGCTACGGCCTCTTTCAGCGTAAGCGACAATATCTTATTTCTGGGGATCAAATCCTCGCCCGTAAAAGGATCTTTATAAAAATGCGTTATCAAATTATGGACGGGCTTATCGAAAGGTGCTTGCCGCAATGATATTTCCAATTTTATATTTTCGTCTTTTCCTGTAACAAAAGAAGGGTAAAAAAGACTAAACACATACTGCGTAGAATTGTTAAAACCTTCCCCCCTGAGGTTTTTCACTTTTTAATTCCAAAAGTTTTAACAACTCGGGCATTTTTTCCTTTATAGGGGCAATCGCCCGAGATCTTTGAGGGCGACTTTCCAAATCTACGTCGCTCAGATATGTAAAATCAAGGTCCTCACTTAACCGATGATAGTTAAGGTGGATTTTGTTTAAAAGCGTTCCCCCTTTAAAAACGATCTTGCCGCCCAAGTGCGACTCTACGCTGTTTAAAAGAAGGGTTAGATAAAAATCCTTTTCGATTGTCTCAAACCGAAAATTATATTTTTCCGCGATAAACGGTATTATTTTTTCAAGTTTCTCTCTATTCATTAATGATAAGCCTCCATCGATTATCAATTTTGCCGCGATTTGAGCCTGTATCATACAAGGGGGTATATCCTTTCCCGCCAATATCTATTTTGTCTAAAAACTTTTTCTTTACCCCGATTTTTTCTAAAAAGAATCCCACGCGTCTTCGAATTTTTTGAACGGGATATTGCGCCAGGTAACCCACAAAAGCCGGCACATTAATTTTTGATATTTGGTCGTTCAGTATGCTGTACGCTCTCTTTACGTCATAAAACTCGAACACATCTATCAACGCGCGTTCTTTCGAAGCAAAAACAATATCCTCGTTGTTTACCCTGCGCGTCTCTAGACCATATAGCCTGCTCGGCAATACTTTAATAAGCTTATATTTTATCCCGCCAACTTTTTTTATTAGTGAATATTTTTCATTCACTACATGGATCATTTGCGCGACCTGATCGGTAAAGCCGTAAGAATTAAAAAGGCTGGAATACCCTAAATAATAGTTCACTCCTCTAACCAAAGCTTTTGCGATCACATATTCGTTACCCGCCCATTTACCTTGGGGGGCTTTCATCGGGATAAAAAGATAGATATTCCGGGCGATGCTCTTTAGCCGGCTTTTTTTCAAAAGTTTGCGTATCAAATAATCCCCTTTTTTGCTGTCCGAACAAAAAGAAATTATGGCGTTACGCGTATAAATATCTTTCCCCTCATATTCAAGGCGAGAAAGAAGCTTGACCTCTTTAGCCGAAAGGGTGATATCCTCTGTTATTTTTGTTTTCATATAAATTTCCCTTGGGTCACTCATCTAAAACTAAAAATAATATACATCAGGTTGATTTCTTTGTCAAAGGGAAACAAAACAGCTTTTGTTGCTGCCGAAAGATTCGTCAGACAGCGTCTGACCGATCTTACATCTGTACAACGTATAAAATTGCCGCATTAACTTGAGACTGGTCGACGAAAAGCCCTTGCCAAACTCTTTTGTCAAATGCCGAGAAAGTTCATCAATAATCTGCTTACCATATTCTGCTCTTTTTTCCCCTTTTTGTTCATGCTCTACAATGCGCCGCCCGATTTCAAAATTGGTCATAACCTGCGCGGTATCGATGCTCCGCGCAACCGCTGAGTGGGCGAGATGAATTAATTTACGTATTTCATGGATCAGCGGCGCTATAATATTTTTTCTGCTCATTACTTCTTTCCTTTATTCTCTCTGGCCTCGATTGACTTTTCCAACGACTATTTTATCCCCACTTCCCTCTGCCTACAATTGGTATTTACGCGGCACGGTAGTTTCTCTGGCTAACGGCTTGCAGCGCCACCCTCCCCTTTTCAGTGGACGTTATTAAAAGATCCTGCATCAAAAACCAACGGGAAGATGATACGGCGAAGAAACAAATGAGATTTTGGAAGCGAAGAATTCAAGCCACCGCCGAAGTCGGTGGCAGGTGACTAAATTTTACGATACCTTGTTGCTCTTCCAAGTCCAACCCGCTCGATCTTTTTTAGAACCAGCAATTTGTTTAGCACTTGCTTGACTGTCGGCTGAGCAACTTTTGTTTTTTTACTGATCTCCCCTGGCGTTGCCACATCGACTCCCTGTAAAAACTCCCAGATCACAAGCTGCTTAGGGGAAAATAGCTTCTCAACGCTTTCCTTCGATAACAGGTGGATTGCCTTTTCTGACTGTTTATAAAGAACCGATAAGAAAAATTCAAGCCAGAATGAAATGTCGGGTTTACGGCCACGCATTGTTTTTTGACTCTTGCGCAAAGCGATGTAGTAATCAGCCTTATTGTCCTCGATAAGTTTCTCATGCGACACATAAGGCGCATACTCATATCCGCACTTAAGCAAAAGGAGATTTGTTAAAACACGCGAAAGCCTGCCATTACCATCCTGAAATGGATGAATCAATAAAAATTCAACAAGAAAATTGCCAATAATAATCAGCGGATGGTATCTCTTCTCATCAAAAGCTTTTCTTGTGGCTTCAACCAGCTCCAGCATCTCCTTCGGCGTCAGATATGCCGGTGTTGTGTCGAATAAAATGCCAACCGATTCTCCGGCGGCATCGATCATGTGAACCTTATTCTCACTTTTTTTATATTCCCCACGATGCAACTTATCTTTATTTACATATTTCAGCAGTTCCTTATGAAAATGTTTAATTGTGCTCTCCGAAAGAGATAGCCTGTCCCAAGATTCAAAAACATTATTTAAAAGTTCATAATACCCTTTTACTTCTTGCTGATCCCGATTAACGAATTTCTGAACAGACAAACCCCGCATAAGCTTTTCAACGTCTTCATCGGATAAACGCGAGCCTTCAATGCGTGTCGAAGCGCCGGTTGAAGCGATCAAAACTGAACGTTTTAGACGTCCTAACACCTGCGGATTAAGCGTTGCCCCTGATACCCAGCGGCCTTTAAGCTCGTCGATACGGGCTACTTTAGACCATATTTCTGGCGTGAGATTTTTTAATCTTTGATAAAATCGGTTTTCCATAAGCCTCCGGATATATCTAACTATATCCGATTATATCCCATTATATCCGATTGTCAACCTTAACAATCCTCTTTCAAAACCACCTTCAACCGTTAAGCGTTTAAACAAAGTACTACCATTCCCACGATAAAGCTTGTTAACCCGCTCCTCCATGCGCTCCATACTGGTTATTCTTCAATTTTAACAGCAATAAACCACTATTTTCATTAAACCTGGGCCATGGCGGTTTCTACTTCGCGTGCGTACGTCCGCAGATATTGGCGGATGGTTTCCGTTTTACCGCAATACTGTAAATAGAAGTGCGGGTCATTGACTTCGCCGCGTTGCTTGATATAACGGCAATAACCATCGATCAGCTTTTCCAGATCATCCCTTAAAGACGGCTGGGGCTTTAATCTGCCGCCGTGAAAAAAATATGCCGGGTCGATGATGCGAAATAATTTGATCGACAGTTTTTCTTTATCGATATATTGCTTCAGCGTATCGTAGCGGTACGTACCGAAGGTAAAAATATAATCCGGGTTAAGGGCTCCGATTTCCAGTTTGACATAGTGATCAAACATAAAGTTACAATATTCTTTCCGCTTGGCGGCAGGAAGCTTTTCCGGGTTTAAATCCTGTTCATTCCTCCACAAAGAAAACTTGTAAAAATTGGTGACTGCCGTGTACTGCAACGCCTTGGCTAAACTCTCTTCGCATAAGTTGTTTTTCATCAACAAGACCGCGCCGGCCAAGGCCGGCAGAATACCGCCGGCCACCGGACCACAATCAAGATATACGGTATCCGGCACACTAAGCTCCATGCGGTTTAGGGCTTTTTCGGGATTATCCACATAGCCGCGCCTTACCCCATTATTTTTACCGGCAAGGTTCTGTGCCGTACACAGAAATAATATCTTCGTAGCCTTGCCGTACTGTTCCCCTACAAACGGAATATAGGCACCGATGTAATGCCGCTGGCCATTGATTTCTTCACAGGCACAAGATTCTTTAAGCTCTTCGGGCAGCGCCGGGGCGTTCTTGACTATCGTTTTGCATGTCTCTTTTATCCCTGCGATATTTATCATAGCCCTACCTTTTTACAAAACATTCTTTGTCGACAGGACGGAAAACTACCGAGCCTTAACCGTTTTTTGTTCCTTAAGATTACGCTCTTCTTCCGCATTATCGTCTTTTCAGGCGTAGCCCTAATCAGGCTACCGGCCAAAGCATTACGCATTTTTTCAGTAGCCTTGTCCTTATTAAAATATTCCGGCTTATAGTCCCCCGCCCAGGTTTTCATACCCTTATGCTCTTTGTGCTTAGGGTTGGCTAATATTTCGAGTAATTGACAATACCCGGGTGTTCCGCCGCAATCTTCGGGCGGACAGGCGCGCGCACCGTCGATACAGCGCGAGTATTTTTCATTTTTCCGTTTCTCTTCGATTGCTTCGAGCAAAATCGTATGTTCCCAGCTATCCCCGAAATCATAACTATAGATCATCTTTGTTCTGGTTTCCGAAAAGAATTTATTGAGTCCCCTTTCCCGTTCTTCCCAGGCTGGCGGTTCGCTGGAACCATTCGCTTCTTCACTGGTATTGCCGATTCTAAGGCCGTCACTATTAAATTCATGCAAATGCGCGTTTGTCCAACCCATTGCCTCCTGGATGATCAAATGGAACTGGTAAAAGGTTATGTCGCTATTGACTTCTACCACCCGCCAAATCTGCGGTATAATATCGTTAAGTATGATCTTAAACCGGAATATTTTTTTGCTCATACCGGGCTCTCTTTCTCTTTTATTTTCCCTTAAAGGCAATCGCTTCGTTTTAATTTTCCCCGATAGGTATCGCGACGTATCCATGCTTTAACCTTATCCGAGCAATACGTTCCATTTCCTTAGCGGCATCCTGCGGACGGCTGAACAAGAAGTTGCGTTCGCGGGGTTTCCGACCGATCCTCCCCCAGAAGGTTTTAACAACGCACTCATTTTTTCTGGTTTCCAGCTGCATCCAAAATTCTTTTTGTTCGTTCTCGGTCGGATCGATTTTAACGAAGCCCTTGAGATCCCCCATATTTTTACCCCCTCTTGTTTGCTGGCACGATCGTAGCTTCTTGCAGCCACCGGTCGATAACGATTTTAACAAAACGATATTGCCCGCCGATTTTGCTCACGGGTATCTGTTTGGTTTTTATTAACGTATAGATTTTTCTGACAGAAAATCCCAGGTATTCAGCTATTTCGGTTACGTCCATTACGCTTTTTTCCATATAAATAGTATTGCTCTCTTTTAATGAAATAACAAGCATATTTTTGTATATAAGTGCAAAAACATGCAAATATTACAACATAACGAAGGGATTAGTGCTAAAGCCCTTAGCAATATTTATTAAAGACCGGTTAAGTATCTTCGATTCTGGAAAGGATCAAAAGCAAGAACCTAAGATTATAAAGATTATTTAAGACTATTCGGAAGATTATAGTAGACCATAACACGTTGCGGCGCAAAAGGTTGCAAGTGAAGCGATACTCACTAACCTAAAAACTATACTCTCTAACCGAAAAAGCATACTCACTAACCTAAGGATCATACTCTCTAGCCTTCGGTCTACTCACTAACCTAACTTTGCTACATTTAGGGGGTAGCGGACGATAATTAGAAAGAACAACACAAGGCCAGAGGCGACCAGCCTACTCACTAACCTAATGAGACATACTCACTAACCTAAGACCGACAACATTGTCCGACAACCGGAAAAAACACAATGAAAACAAAGGTAAAAAGAGCGTCTATTTGTCAGACAAGGCCACAGCATCTTTAGATGTTAACGACTTATGGTTTTTTGCAAGATCAAAAGTTACTATGTCGTTTTCCATTTTGGTATTAGGTCCCAGAACCCCCTTCTCTTTCAACTCTCGTAGGAAGGATTTAAAAAGCTGGCGGAGCTTAAACATCGGTTGCTTGTCGGTATCAAAGTTGATCGCGCGTAAAACCGTGACAAGATGCATATGCCCCGGCTCGCTGTGGGTCGACAAGAACCGCAGCAGCGCCTTGGAGCCATCTTTCTTAAGCTGCCGGCGCAAGCTGAAATTGATATTGGTCAACATTGAACCTAAAAAGCAGACACAAAAGTGTGGGTTAAAAAAAACACTGAATTCGTGCGTTTCCGGGTAATAATAAAAAGCTTCCACGATGTTGCCGATCGAACCCACCATACCGTCAGTTTTTTTGTTTTCACCCGTGGCATTTTTGGTCGCCAGGGCGAGCTCAAAGCGTACCAGCTGGAAGTTCTTCAGGGTGCGGCTGATAGTCTTGGCAACCTTGTTTGTGCTATAGTTGCTTTCTCCATATAAAAGGTGCGCGAGCTCTTTCACCGATGTTTTCAGCTGGAACTGCCCTTTGTCAAAACTCAACTTGTTTTTGGCCAGCCGCATAAGAGCCAGGA
>Ga0265342_10000657_pt1 | contig 36101 bp, 28 predicted proteins | sample 4CB327metaG_FD_203125 | JGI IMG/M metagenome (GOLD analysis project Ga0265342, IMG submission 203125) | Rhizosphere microbial communities from Carex aquatilis grown in University of Washington, Seatle, WA, United States - 4-CB3-27 metaG | ecosystem: Host-associated > Plants > Roots >... | reverse complement strand
CTGACGACCATGTACGACGGCATGCGCGCGAACGGCTACAACCCGATGAAGAAGCAGGGCGCGATCATTCTCGGCATCGGCGGCGACAACACGGCCGGTGGGCAGGGGAACTTCTACGAGGGTGTCTTGACCTCGGGGGCGGCCTCCGAGGCCACGACCAACGCCGTCCAGGCGAACATCGTGGCGGCGGGGTACGGGATGTGAGGGCCGGCCGCAAGGCCAGACGATCCGGCTGGTCGTCGATCCAGAAAGGACCGTGACCCGGCTGCCAGAACGGCAGGCTCGAACTTGCGGGCGCTGGTATTACATTCGAGCCCGAAGGTCGGTACCCTTCGGGCGTGACGACGACCCCAGGGCCGGCCCGCGCGACTCCGTGGCCCTCGCGCGTGCGCGCGATCGGGGCATATGCCGCGGTGGCGTGCACCACGATGGCGGCCGTCTGCGCCGTGCTTCAGCTCTGGCGCGCCGACCTGACGATCCCCGTCGGCACCGGGGGGGATGCCACGTTTCAGCAGATGCTCGTCAAGGCGATCGTCCGGAATGGATGGTACTCGCCCAACCCGTCGCTGGGGATGCCGGACGGCGCGAACCTGCTCGATTTTCCGATGCCGGAGAACCTGCACTTCTTGCTGATCCGATTGATCGCGCTCTTCGTCCGACTCTTCGTCCGAGACGACGTGCGAAGCGATGTGGTCGTCTACAACCTGTTCTACCTCCTGACCTTCCCGCTCGCCGCCGTCTCGGCGACCGCGGTCTGCCGTCGTTTCGGTCAGTCCTTCGTGGTGTCGGGGTTGATCGGACTGCTGTTCGCGCTGTTGCCGTACCATTTCTTCCGGGGACAGGGGCACCTGATCTTGTCGGCGTACTTCCTGGTCCCCCCAGCCGTTCTGGTCTGCTGGTGGCTGATCAGGAAGGACGCGGTGTTTTTTCCCGAGGCCGAGCTGTCCGAAGCGGGGATGCCGGCAAGGCTCGACTGGCGAAGCCCTCGCGCACGCGCGGCCTGCCTCATCTGTCTGCTGGTGTCCGCGACGGGGGTCTACTACGCGCTGTTTTCCGCCTTCCTCGTGGCGGTCGCGGGTGCCCTGGCTGCCTGGGAGAGGCGAAGGGCGTATCCCGCGGTCGCGGCGGCGGTGCTCCTCGGGGTGCTGGCGGTCGGGTTGCTCGCCAATCTGTCTCCCAGCCTGGTGCACATGGCGGAACATGGCCACGACGTCGAGGCCACGGTGCGCCTTCCCTCCGATGCGGAGATCTTCGGGTTGAAGGTGGTCCAGTTGATCTTGCCCGTCCCGCAGCATCGGTTGCGGGCGCTGGCCAGGCTGATGAACGCCTACGCCAAGGGGCCCCTGGTCAACGAGAACAGCGCGGCCGCCCTGGGGTTGGTCGGAGCGATTGGCTTCTTGTTGCTCCTCGCGGGCCTGTTTCGGCCTCCGAGGTCGGCAAGATCCGCAGGACCGGCAAGATCCGCAGGACCAGCAGGACCGGATGTCCTCCCGGATCTCCTGTCACGCCTCAACCTCGCGATGGTGCTGCTTGGAACCATCGGAGGGTTTGGCTCGCTGCTGGCCATCCTGGTCTCCCCGATGATCCGCGGCTACAACCGGGTCAGCGTCTTCATCGCCTTCTTCTCCCTGGTGAGGGTGGGAATCGCCCTCGACCGGATCCGTGACCGTCCTTGGCCGGGCCTCGGTGGGCGCCGCCTGGCCACGCGGTGGATCGGGAGGGCGCTGCTGGCCCTGGTCGCGGTCCTCGCGATTCTGGATCAAACGACGGAAGCCTTCGTTCCCCCGTACGCCCGACTGAAGGCGGAGTATCGGCAGGACGAGAGGTTCATCCACGGCGTCGAGCAGTCCCTGCCACCGTCGAGCATGGTCTTTCAACTTCCCTATCTGCCCTTTCCCGAAGGGTGGAACGTCGGGATGTCGAGCTATGCTCTGCTGACCCCATACTTGCATTCGCGCACCCTGCGCTGGAGCTTCGGGGCGATCCGTGGCCGGGCCACCGACCGCTGGCAGAAGGACATCGCGCTGCTGTCGCCCGGGGAGCTGGTGCAATCGCTGGCCGCCGCCGGCTTCTCCGCGATCTACATCGACCGCGCGGGGTACCCGGATCGCGCCGCGGTCCTCGAGGACAACCTGACCGAGATCCTTCGGCTGCGGCCGCTGGTGAGCCCAGATGAGGGGATCGCGGTCTTCTCTCTGGTCGAGTGGACGCGCCGCTATCGAGAGACCTTCACCGCCAAGGAATGGGCGGACACGCGCGAGGCCGTCCTGCACCCGGTCGTGCTGTCGCTCTGGCCGCGCGGTTTCTCGGAGCCCGAGTCCTGGGGGGGCAAGATCTGGCGATGGTCATCGGGCAACGGGGTCCTGTCCCTGGTCAACCTGTCGGATCGGCCGACCACCATCAGGATCGACATGTTCATCTCCACCGCCCAGCTGGAGCCGTCCCGGTTCACGGTGACCACCGGGCACGAGGTCGAGTCCTTCGAGGTCGGCGCCAAGGGCAGGGTCTACTCGAAGGAGATGACCTTGCTGCCGGGGGCGACCGAGCTTGGTCTGTCCTCGGACGCCAAGCCGGTGGCCGTGTCCGGCGATCCCCGCACGCTGGTCTTTCGCATCGAGGGGTTTCAGAAGCGGGTTCCTTGAAGGGGGTCATCCGTCGCCTCGGTCGCGACGACGCCGGCGCAGATCGAGACCGATCGCGACCAGATCCCGTGCGGTGCGGGTCATGGCCCGGACCTTCAGCTTCGAGCCGGCCACGTCGCGCCACTCGACCAGGGGCACCTCGAGGAAGCGCCCGAGCTCCAATCCGGGGGCCGCCTTCCCACCGACGAGGAGCCGTCCCAGCAGCTCCACGTCGAAGGCCCACAGGGAAAGAAAGCGTTCCTCCAGGGCCGCCTCGAAGGCTGGCGTGCGCCGGAACAGCTTGGCGCCGCACTGGGTGTCGTAGACCCGCACCTGAAGGAGCAGCGAGGCGGCGGAGGCGAAGATGCGTCCGAGGTAGTGACGGATGGGGTTCCGTTGAATCGTGCTGCCGAGGCGCAACAACCGACTGCCCATCACGACGGCGGCGTCGGTCTGGCGGATGGTCTCGATGAGGCGGATGAGCTCGGGGATCGGCGTGGACAGGTCCGCGTCGAAGTACCCGAAGAGCTCGACCGGCTCCCTCAGCGCGCGCAACAACCCCTGGCGGACGGCCTCGGCCTTTCCGCCGTTGCGGGCCAGGCTGATGGCCGCGATCCTCCGAGGGCGAGCTCGGCTCAACGCCAGCAACCGAGACGCGGTCGCGTCCTCGGAGCCGTCGTCGACGAGGATGAGATGCACGCCCGGATCACCGTCGACCAGCCGGAGCAGCGCCCCGTCGTCGAGCCGCTCCGCTTCGTTGAAGCAGGGGACGACCAAGGCGACGTCCGTCAAGGGGTCGCCCCGCGGCAGAGCGCCCAGAAGCTCAGTCCCGGCAGCGACCACCTGAGCCGAGCGCCCTGGTGCGAAAGGAAGTTGTCCGCCCACAGCAGGCCATCGACGGCGCTCGTCATGATTTCCCCCGCCCGCCACTCGCCGAGGTGCGCCGAAGGTGGCACCCGCCGGCCGATCCGGCGCGCCGCCGATTCGCGCAGAGCCGTCAACATTCGAGCGAGGAGGGGGCCGTGGAACAGGCCGCCGCACCTGACGATCGCCAGGTGTCCCTGCTCGAGCAATTGGCGGCAGGCGCGCGGGGCATAGCGCCGGAAGTGTCTCAGGTCCACGTCATGCTGGGTGAAGAGGAGCGGCCAGGCGGGAACACTCACCAGCACCGCCCCTCCGGGCGCCAGGTTCTCGGAGACGATCTGGTCGAGGAACCCCCGGTCATCTTCCACGTGCTCGATCACATCGAGCAACAGGATGAGCTCGAAGCGCCGCTGGGGGCGGGAGGCGGAGAAGCTCAGGGAGGACGTGCGCAGGGAGGCCGAAAAGCGCGCGATCTCGTCGCCGGTGTAGTGCGGATCGAAGCACACCCCGCTGCTCCCTCGGGGCATGCACGCGAGCACCTGGGACGCCAGGTATCCGTCGCCCGCCCCGACGTCGAGCACAGCGGCCGGCTCGTCGAGCAGACCTTCTCGCTTCAGCGACTCCCGAAAGAAGCGCGCCCGCGCCACCTCCCAGGGGTGACGGCGAAACAGGTGTCGAGGTACCTCGCGCAGATCCATGCTGGAGACCCGGGTTCGAAGGGCGCAGACCTCTACGCCCTGGCCCAGGCGAGGGGCGCGTCACGCTACAAGGTTCGCCCGGGATGCGCAACGGCCGGGTCGGGCGGGGCTCGGCTCCCGAGCGCCCGGGATTTCGAGTGCGAGCTCGAGTGGGGGTAGCGGGTCGGGCTGTGCATGAAGGCGAGGTCCCCTCCTATCCCCTCGCCCCGCGAAGCGGGGAGAGGGGCCCACTCTTCCGTGGAGGACGTGGGGCTCGCCGCCTGAGCAGCATGGCGGCCAGGGCGAGGCACGCGATGAGGCGGCGCTCTTCGCGTCCGGCCGAGTCCGGGGTGAGGGGGCCGGCGGAGCTGCAGCCTGCGGCGGTGGGCCGCGAGATCGTCTCCGAGCCGGCGTCGGGCGTCGCGGCACCGGTCGCCGTGGCGCCAGCGACGCTGGGGCCGGTGTCGGTGTCGGCGGCGGGGGCGGCGCAGATCTCGGGCCCCCACAGACCGAGGTCGACCATCCCGGCACAGGCTCTGGCACACGCGGCGGCCACACAGGGCTTGATGCGGTCGACCTGTGCGTAGCGGAGCATCGGTCTCCAGGTGGCGCCGTCGTCCGTCGAGGTCGCCAGGGCGAATCCGTCGACCGAGTCGTCGGCCGCCGCATAGAGGACCCCATCGCGCTCGGCGAGGCCGCGCAGATGAGGGGCGCCCTCCCAGCGCTGGAAGGAGGAGCCGCCGTCGCCCGAGCGTGCTCCCGTCGACGACCCGTCCGACGAGGTGCCGGCCACCAGGATCGTGCCGCTCTTCCGGCGCAGGAACCCGGTCAGCATGCCGCTCACCGAGAAGGCGGCGCGAAAGGTCCGCCCGCCGTCCGACGACACCGCCAGCGCCTCGCCACCCGACGCCTGTCCGAGGCGCAGGAATATCGTACCGGCATCGCTCGGGTCGACCGCCACGATGCGCACCAGCCCCGGTCCGAGCATCGGCTCGACGTCGACCGTGGTCCAGGTGGCCCCGGCGTCGTCGGATCGGGCAATCGCCGCGTGGCTTGGCGCCGTGTACGAGGCCAGGTAGAGGACGCGCGGATCGCTGGCCGCCGATTCGATGCCGAGCAGGCCCACCTCGCCGGAGGCACGAAAGATGGGCGCACCGAAGGTCGCGCCGCCATCCTCGGAGGCATAGGCGAGCTGGGGCAAGCCCATGTCCTGATCGTCCCGCACCCCGATGGCGAGCGCCCGCTCGGGGGCGGCCGGGTTCACGAAGACGTCGGTGACGTTCACCTCGGTGATCGCCCCCGATGCCCCCGACCAGGTGCACGAGTCATCGTCGGAGCGAACGACTCCCCACAGCGAGGTGGCCACCGTGCGTCCCGGCACGCCGACCTGGTAGAACCGGCCCTGGGTGAGCAGGGGCGTCTCGCAGGACCATTCCCAGGTCTTCCCGCCGTCGTCGGTGGCGATGAGCCCGAAGTTGGTCGCCAGCGTCACCTGGTCGGGTCGCCCCGCCGGCAGCAGGACTCGGCTCGAATCGGGGAAGGCCCCATCGGCCAGGGCCGGTGGCGACAGGGCCAGATTCAACGAGATGGTCCAGCCGAAGGTCCACCCCAAGCTCCAGCTGAAGGTCCAGCCGAGGGTCAGCCTGATGACCGCGAGCCAGGTCCAAAGGGAGCGGCCACGCGGCAAATGAGGCATCGCCGCGCTCATCACATGCGGCAGCCCTTCTTCGCGGCGGCGTAGGGGTAGACGGTGATGAAGTCGAAGCACATCTCATCGGTGGTTCGGGTGCCGAAGGAGACCGGGGAGCTGGTCGGGTTGTCGTAGAAGCAGGTGGTCTTCAGGGTGTCGCTCGGGAGAACCTGGCGGCGCGGCGTGATGGCGTAGTGCTTCTGATTGTCGAAGCTCCACGACCCGAGGGGGATGTTCGACAGATCCCCCATGTCCGTGCCGCCACGCATGTGGGTGGTCGTGAACCCGGTCCCGAGCAGGTGCATGTGCGGGGACGTGCCAATGATGGTGATGGGGGTCTTGCCGTCGGTGGCCAGCCCTCCCGTGCAGCTGGCGCTCACCGGATAATCACTGGCCTTGGCCGGGATCGAGAAGAACCCTGGCCCGAGGGTGACGATGCCAGCCTCGTTGGTGCGGGGCATGGTGGTGCTGCAGATGGCGACGCCGCTCGCGTCCGCCCCGTCTGCGTAGCGCTGGTTGTTGTAGTGCACCTGGAGCTGGAAGTAGGGGTAGTCCAGCTTCAGGCCGACGTCCGGGTCGAGCACGGCGTTCTGTCCGCCCGGGGCCCAGCCGGTGACGTGGACCGCGGTGGCCGAGGGCGCCACGCAGTTCGCCTGGATCGCGCCGTCGCCGACGCTGGTCGTGCTTCCGAAGAGGATCCAGTGATGGATCACCCGAGAATCGTCGATGATCGGGGCGAAGGCGGTCGCCTGCTCGCCGGCCGCGAACGGCGACTTGAAGTTGAAGCACACGTACGCGTCGTTGGTCGGGTCGGGGACCGGATACTTCGTGGTGGTCGAGCCGGGGGCGTGCGCCGTGATGATGTGGCTCGGCGTGCAGGGCAGGAATTGCGGCCCGACGCCGGTCGCCGTCGCTTCACCGCCAGTTTGCCCGGCAGCTCCGGACGGCCCGCCGCCCGTCCCGCCGGGCGTGCCCCCGGTCCCGGTCGAGACGCCGCCGCCGCCGCCGGTGCCGCAGGCGACCGTCGACGACGGGGCGCCGGCCGCAAACCAGGCGTCGAGGACCGCGAGCTCGCCGCCCGTCCCGGTGGTGAGCGCCGGCTGTCCGTTCGGCGGCATCGGGGTCGGGGCACTCGTGGTGGTGGCGTGGATCCGGGTGCGCATCATCTCCCAGACCTTCGAGGACGGCTGGGATCTGGCGGGCGCCTGCGTGTCGGCGTACGTGACGAGGGACATGGTGGCGCCGTACTGCGGCGTGGCGCCATGACAGAGCTGGCACTTGGCTTTGAGGACGGTGGCCACATCGCAGGGCAGGCCCCCCCCGTTGCCCGTCCCTGCGGTGGAGGCGACCTGGGGCCCCCCGGATGGTCCCGCGCCGCCTCCAGTGTCGACGGTGGTTGCCGTCGCTCCTCCACTGCGAGGCTGGGAGATCTGGCCGACCGATCCTCCGGTCGCGCCGGTTCCCGAGCCCGAGGCGCCAGGGACGCCGCCGTTCATGCACGAGGTCGCGAGGGCGAGCGGAATCACGGGGACGAGGAGGACGGGGAGCGTGGCCACGAGGAACCGGTTCATGCGCAGGCCTCCTTTGCGACTCTGTGGACGACGACCAGCTCCAGAATGCAACCGTGATGCCGCGCGCGGTGCCGCGTCGAGGACACCGAGCGACGGCAGATCGTGCAGGATCGATGGGGCGCGCGAGGTTGCATTCAAGCAAACCCTGCAAGGGTGCAAAGTCGCAAAGTCCCATGCAGGCGTCGGGAGACCGGCTATCATCTCCACCAGGAGATCGCGATTCGCCAAGAGATCATATTCTCCGTCCTCTCTTCCTGTTTTCGCGCACTTCTTGGCGCGCTGGTGCTGACGGCGTGTGGCGGCGGCGCTGCGGCGACCTCCTCCGTGCAGGACGCCGCTTCGACGACGGATACCGCAGGAGCATCAGGGGGAGCAGGGGGAGCAGGAGAAGGAGGAGGAGGCGCGCCCGGTGCCGACGCTGGGGCGACGGGCGGGGCGGGCGCAGCCGCCACGGCCGGGGGCCCGTTCGTCCCAGCGCCGCACCAGACCCTGCCGCAGGTCATCAACTCGGGCGGCCCGGTCGTCACCGCTCCGAAGGTGCTGCCCATCCTGTACACGGGTGACACGGGAGCGTCAGATGTCGGGGCCTTCTTGCAGGAGTTGACCCGCACGACGTACTGGGGCGAAACCACCTCCGAGTACGGCGTCGGTCCGCTCACCGTGCTGCCCACCGTGACCTTGTCCGAGGTGGGGCCGCCCGTGATCTCGGACGCCGAGCTGCAGGCGATGCTGATCGAGAGCACCTCGGGTGCGAACCCCGCCTTCGGTGCCGCCGACCCGAGCACCATCTACATGTTCGCGCTGCCCTCCGGGACGATCGAGAGCGATACCCAGGGCGCCTGCTGCACCGACTTCGACGGCTACCACTCCGAGACGACCGGAGGACCGATCGCGCTCCCCTACGTGGTCGCCTGCGCGTGCCCCGGGGTGGGAGGCGGGGCGGACAGCGCGCTGCACCTGCGGACCATCGCCATCAGTCACGAGCTGGTCGAGACGGCCACCGATCCGTTCCCCCACACGACCCCGGCTTTTCTCGGGGCGGATCACGATCACCTGGTCTGGAGCTCGGTCACGGGCGGCGGCGAGCTCGCGGACATGTGCGTCCTCAACGAGGATGCCTTCTTCATCCCCCCCGGCTCGCAGTACATGATCCAGCGCTCATGGTCGAACGCGGCTGCCGAGGCCACCGCCGAGCCGTGTGTTCCGACCCGGAGCGCGGGGCCCTACTTCAACACGTTCCCCGCGCTCGGCCCGGTCTCTTACACCGTCAGGCTCGGCCGCCCGTTCACCACGCAGGGGATCAAGATACCGCTCGGAACGACCCTGACGATCCCCCTCAACCTGTACAGCTCGGCTGACACGGGGGCCGACTGGACCGTCCGGGTCTTCGACGCGAACGAGCTCAAGAACGGGTCGTCGAACCTGTCGCTGTCGCTCGACAGGGCCACCGGCCACAACGGTGACACGATCAACCTCACCATCACGCCGCACACGAAGGATGCGATGCTCGGAGGGGAAGCCTTCCTCCTGTTCTCGGAGCTCGGCACGCCGCACTCGGGCACCTTCCGGAGCAGCACGATGGTGGGACTCGTCACCAACTGAGCCGTGAGCCAGAACCGGAAGACCGACCATGGTGGCGGCTGCCGCGACGGGCTTGACGCCGTCGCCGTTCGAGCTTCCCAGCTCTTCCGTGGGCGGACTCGCTCGTCGATGACTGGAGCCGATCGGCGATGGCACGCGCGGATCACGAGCCGCGGATGCGACGAGAGCCCGCGTGTCGGCGCTGTCGCACGACCGGCGGCTTCCTCGACGCCATCGGCGTGCGGCGGCGGGCAGATGCGTCAACCGGGCGGCGATCAGAAAAGCTCTGGGCCTTCACTGCGCGGTGGCGGTGTACTGGGTCGCCGCGTTCGCCGTCAGCACCAGGACTCCCGGGGAGAACGTCACCGGGGTGTCCGTGCCGAGGACGAGCGGGGTCACGACGACGGGATCTCGATCCGCCACCAGCTGCGCGGTCACCGCCGCGCCCGCGTCCACGCGGATGCTCTGCACGCCATCGCCGAGCACCTCGTAGATCAAGCCGTAGGGTGCAACGGTGCCGGTGGTTCGAGCGCCAGCGGCGAGCGTCGCGCGCAACACCGGCGGATTGAAGTCCATGCTCTTGAAGCCCCAGCCGCGTGCGGGGTCGTCCAGGTAGAGGGCGACGGCCATGTCCAGGAACAGCTCGAACCCGGTCTGGGTGTGCCCGGTCGAGACCAGCGCGGCGTCGATGCCGTCCCAGCCGTTGGCGGGTTCGCGGGTGATGGCGCGCATCAGATCCGGCCCCCCCTGCTCCCAGAGGTAGCTGCCGAACACCAGCCCGGCGCCATAGTTGAACTTCGCGATGCTGTTCGAGCCCGGGCCCCAGTCGATGTTCGGCTTCTCGAGAAAGCTCGTCAGCCAATCGGGATCCCCGTACCCGTTCACGGTCATGGCGGCCTCCGCCATCGATTCGTCGACCCAGACCGTCTCGTCCATGTCGTACCCGTGATGAATTGCGTGAAAGGACTCATGCGCGGCGATTCCCAGCGACTTGTCTCCGTCGAGCGCGTCGAGCAGCGTGCCGTCCATGTGCAGGGCGAGGGTGTCGCACCAGCTGCACAGGTAGCCTTCGCCCGCGCCGCTCGTGTCGATCACGAAGATGTCGATCTTGCCGTCGCGCAGCTTCGCGCTCGGCAGATCACCGAAGACCAGCTCGTCCGTCGGCAGAGCGCCGAGGTCCGGGCGATAGCTCTTGGCGCTGCCGAGGAGCTCGTACCGTTTCATGAAACCGTCGACCTCCGCCTGGCTGACGTTGGTTCCGAACAGAGCATCGGCGACATACACGCGAGTCTGCGTGCCCTCGGCTCGGCAAGTCGCGGACACCGGATTCAGCTGATGGGTCTTGCCGTCGTACACCATGGTGCTGGCGGTTTGCCCGTAGCAGGGCGAATGGCTGTAGTCCGGGGCCACGGCCGCGCCTCCGCCCGCGCTCGCCCCCCCTGCGCTCGAGGCGCTCCCGCCTGGGCCGGCGGCAGCCCCGCCCACGCCGCCCGCCCCTGACTCGAGCGACTGGCCGCCGCACCCTGCGGTGCCCAGGAGCGCGGCCAAGATCGGCACCAAGATCGGCACCAGGTTCGGGGCCAGGAACGCCAACGCTGACCGGACGTCCATGCCAGCTCTCATGGCCCGCCATCTTACGCCCAATGCCGGCCGATCAAGAGGTCTCGGGCCTGGGACTCCCGAACGGACGAGGAAGGAGGAAGAAAGGCCAAGGGTGCAGGGTGCAGGGCGAAAGGAAGGAAACGCTGGCACCCGCGGGTCGATTGCGGCACATTGATTGCTTTCTGAACGCTTTCTGAACGATTGAACGAATGGATCGGAAACGAATGGATTGGAGCGGTGAGGAGCAAACCATGTCCGACGCTGATCAGATCAAGCCCAAGATGCCCGTCGTCTGTTCCGAGGACGGCCAGTTCGCCGTGGTCGACCGCCTCCAGGGGCGTGACCGAATCAGGCTCGAGCGCGACAGCAACGGCCAGCACCACTCCCTACCCACCAGCTGGGTGACCCGGGTCGACGACAAGGTGCACCTCGATCGATCCGCTGCCGAGGCCATGCAACAGTGGCGGACGGAGGAGCCGGACGGCATCGCGACCAGCGACACCGAGACCGGCTCCAGCCTCTGACGCCCCCCTGAGTCGACGCCGGCGTCACCCCTCCGACGGGTCGCTCGGGGACCGGACGATGTACCTTTTCGAAGGCATTCGGAAGGAAGACGTCACTGGAAAGGAGCGCCTGGCGCGCGGACGGCGGGGCAATCCCGCGCCCTCCTCGAGGAGTCCGACGGGCACGGCGAATGCAGCTCCTTGGGGCACAGCCGTCGTGGGCTGGTCATCGCCGTCACGGAGGTTTCATGTCCGAGAAGAGCTCCAAAAAGAAGCGCCACTCGTCATTGCCCCACCTGCGGGGGAAGCTCTCGGCGTTCAACATCAGCCCCAAGGGTCACATCGAAGGGGCGATCGTGGAGACCGCGTCTGGGTCGATCCAGATCAACTTTCCCAAGCACGAGGCCGAGGCGCTGGTCCGTGCGATGCGGGTGGGTGCCGAGATCGATCTCGAGGCCGACTTCGAGACCGATGAGGGCGACCACCCGGTCTACCTCGCGGCCAGGAACGGGGCCGCCGAGTCCGAGGCGAGCGGCACGGTGGTGCGACTCAACTATGCTCTCCACGGCGAGGTCAATGGTTGCCACCTGGACGACGGAACCTTCGTCCACACCAAGCCGGACGGGGCCCGGAAGTACAAGCTGCGCGTCGGGGAGCGGGTGAAAGCCACGGGTGAACGGCGCACCGGCACGGACGCCGTGGTGCTGGAAGCCCACGCGGTGGAGCGCCTGGCAAGAGGCCAGGCGAGAGGCCTGGCGAGAGGCGTGGCAAGAGGCGAGGCAAGGGGGGCAAGAGGCATGGGGAAGGGCCCGGCGAACGGGCGTGCGAGAGCTTCCCGGACCTGATCGCGCGCCACGCGCCACCGCCCTGCTGGGACCCGGCTCGCCCGGTCCTCCGATCTCCGACGCTCCCGCCATGGCACACGTGGCTCCGTCCCGAGGAGCGCTGCGGGGGCTCGACGGCCTCAACTTTCTTCTTGCCGACGTCCAGACCGGTGTCGGTCCATTCCTGGCCATCTATCTGGCGGGCCGCCGCTGGGATCAGCAAAGAGTGGGGTCTGGCGCTGACGGTTGGCGGCGTCGCCGGGATCCTCGCCCAGGTGATCGCCGATCTGACGCGCGGGACGGGGGCGCTTCAACCTCACGCTCGGAGCCGTCAGCACCGCGGTGGGGATCGGCGCCTCTCTCAGCCAAGGCATCGCCGGGAGCATCGCGCACCACCTCGGCTCCCACGCCGGCTTCCTCTTCCTGGCGGCCGTGGCGGCGGCCGCCCTCGGCATCGTCGGCATCTTCATGCCGGAGACCGGCACGCCCCGTGCCGGTGCCGGTGCCGGTGCCGCTGGCGTTGGCTCCCCGCCCGGCGCTTCGACCCCCGGCGCGGGCGGGTAAGGACCCGGGGCAAAATGAATCATGCAGTTCTGGCTGCGGAGGCGTCCGGCTGGGGAGGCGCGAGGAGGGCGAATACCCGTCGGTATGTAACCGACGAGCAACGAAGCCGGCCGGAATGGATCCGCGGCCAGACTGCCTGAGAAATTTTGCCCCGGGTCCTGAGGACCCGCTCAGCGGATGGCCGCGCGGGGGGCCGACGGTGTCGATCGGGGTCGCGTGCCCCCCGGCCGCTTCGAGTCACCAGGCTTGGCGATGGCCGTGTGGCTGCCCGCCAGGCCGGCCTTGAACTTCTTGCCCTTGATGCGACCGGCGCCGAGGCGCTGGATCGCGCGATCGGCGCTGTCCCTGGCAATCGCCACGTAGGAGAACCGATCGTGGATCTCGATCTTGCCGACCTCGGTGCCCTGGAAGCCGCCGGCCTCTCCGGTGAGCGCGCCGAGGATGTCACCGGCGCGCACCTTGTCCTTGCGGCCGCCCGAGATGTACAACGTCACCATGGGGGCGCCCGTCGACAGGGACGGTCCCCGTTCGTCGGCGCGGTCGCCACCAGCCGACGGCGGCGACGCGCGACGCTCGAGCGGCGACCCGATCGTCGCCTCGATCGCCTTCACCTTGGCGCGGTCCTGGGGGCCGACCAGGGACACGGCCATCCCCGCCTTGCCGGCCCGGCCGGTGCGGCCGATGCGATGGACGTAGATCTCGGGCTGAAACGGCAGCTCGAAATTCACCACCAGATCCAGCCCTTCGATGTCGAGGCCGCGCGCCGCGACGTCGGTCGCCACCAGCACCCGAAGGCTGCGGTTTCGAAATCTCGCCAGGACGAAGTCGCGATCCTTCTGGTCCAGATCGCCGTGCATGCCGGCGCAGCTGACCCCCGCCGCCACCAGCGCCTGCGCGATCCGGGCGACGGTCGCCTTGAAGTTGCAAAAGACGATCGCCGATTCGGGTGAGGTCGTCCGCAGCACCGCCAGCAGCAAGTCCAGGCGGCGCTGGTCGTCTCCTGCCACGTAGGCCACCTGGCGCAACTCGGCCCGGGAATCCTCGGATGGACCGATGGTCAGGCGCTCGGGATTTCGCTGGTGCGCCCTGGTCATCGCGTCGATCGATCGCGGGAAGGTTGCGGAGAAGAAGACCGTCTGACGCGGGGTCGGCGCGCCGCCGAGGAGCTTCTCCACTTCCGCCCCGAACCCCATGTCCAGCATCCGATCGGCTTCGTCGACCACGATCGTCGCGACGCCGCCGAGATCGAGCGAGCCGTGGTTCAGGTGATCGAGGGCGCGACCCGGAGTCGCGACCACCACATGGGCGCCCCGGCGCAGCTCCGCCAGTTGCGGATTCATCGGCTGCCCACCCGCCAGGATCGTGACCTGCAGCCCCGCCTCGCGCCGCCCGAGCTTGCGGAGCTCGCGCGCCACCTGCGCGCACAGCTCGCGCGTGGGACACAGGATCACGGTCTGGGGGTGTAGGCGTTCATCCAGCTTCAGCCTCTGGAGGACCGCGAGGGCGAAGGCCGCCGTCTTGCCGCTCCCGGTAGCGGACTGTCCGATCAGGTCGCGCCCCGCCAGGAGCAAGGGGATCGCCTGGGCCTGGATGGGCGTGGGCGTCACGAAGCCGAGCTCGGCCACAACCTGACACAGGCTGGCAGAGAGACCGAGCGCGGCAAACCCGCCATCAACGCTGGCAGAGCCATCCGCGCCGGGAGATCCAGGCAGGGCCGGGGTCGTCATGGGGACGGCAGATAGCAACTGCCGGGGGAAAGTCCACCTATTTCGCCGCCCCGAACCTCCGGCCTTCGCGGCCCCACGGTTCGGACAGAGGGTTGGGAGCGGACCGTCACGCGTTCACGGCCACGGTCACCGAGGCGGTGAATCCACCGGTGGCGATCCCGGTCAGGGGCTCCGGCGCTGCGGGAACGGCGCGCCGACATCGAACCCCTCACCGAGCGGGCGCCCTCGGCCGACCCGGCGTCCGCCTGACCGACGATGCCCGCCGGGGCCCTCGCCGAGGCCGCCTGGCCCGGCAACGTCCTCGAGCTCGCCAAGTGCTCGATCGCAGCGTGATCCTGGCCGAGGGCGACGCCATCGCGGCCGAGGATCTGGCCGTCTGGTCCGAGGGCTTCCGGTGCCGCGGGTGAACCCGCGCCCGTTCCGCGGGCTCGCTCCCAGGCGCGGGCCCGGACGCCGACGCCGGGGCGGGTGCAGGGTGCGGGAGCCTACGGGGGGACATCGCGCCCGGCGGGGTTCCCTGGGGCGCGGTGGGGGCGCGGGTGCGGGCCCCGACCACCGTGTGCGAGCTCGAACGGGCGGCCATCGTGGGTGCCGTCGCCGCCACCGGGGGCAACCCGCCGGACGGCCGCCGGCTCGGGATCGGCCTGCGCACCCTCTACGAGAAGCTCAAGAGCTACGACCTCGGCTGACCCGGCGGCCAGCAACTGCCGGGGGAATCCGGACGGCCACTTCTCAAAGGCAGAGGACACCGTCCGCCGCGCATCGGCCGCTGCAGCAGGGCCCCATGAAGCAGGGTGTTCCGGTTGGCTGGCAGCAGCCAAACTGGCCACATCCCGGCGACTGGCACCGACCGGCTGGACCGCATTGAAATGGCGCGCAGCACGACCCGATCGTGGAGTCACAGCTGCTGCCGAGCGATGCGCATTGCGGTACCGCGCAGACTCTCTGCTGGCACGTCAGCCCGGAGCAACACGACACGCCCGGACCACACGGGGAGCCCACTGGCCGGCACAGCTGATCGAGGCAGATGCCATTCACGCAGAGACTTCCTCCACAGCAAGGATCCGCAGAGTCGCACGTCACTCCGGGAAGGCCGCAGGTCGGTACGCATTCTCCGTTCGTGCACCGAAAACCAGTGCAGCACGAGGCGCTGTCACAGGACTCGTGGAACGTGGCACACGTTCCTCCGCAGACTCCGCCGGTGCAGGTTTCGCCTGAGCAACACGGGGTGGCGCCGCCACACGCCCCCTGGCTCGGTACGCACGCGGACGTTCCGGCGTCGCCGTCTCCGCTTGCATCCAGACGACCTGCGACACCGTCGAGCCCGTCTCCCGCGGCGTCGATCCGTGTATCTCGGCCGGCGTCGAGAAGGCCGACCGCCTCGTCTCCTGCGACGTCGGCGCGCGTGTCCCTGCTGGCGTCGAGAAGGCCGACCGCCCCGTCTCTTGCGCCGTCGGCCCGCGTGTCTCTGCTGGCGTCGAGAAGGCCGACCGCCCCGTCGCGATTTCCGGCGTCGGCAGCATCGGGTCCGCCGCCGCCGTCCTTGCGTCCGTGGCCCCGAGCGCAGAGCCCTCGCCCGTGCGCCGCATCAACGAGGCAGCGTTCACGCCTCCTTTCCGAGGGATAGGCGTGCTTGCAGCATTGCTTGGCCGCCGCTTCGTCAGATTGGCACAGCTCACTTTGTGCCTGATCAATCGCGGGCCCGTCCCCACACCCCACGACGACACACAGAACGACGCCCACGACAACCGACGGTCTCGACAAAGATCTGAGGTTCATGGTCACCCTCCGCTCTGTGTTGTGTGCGCATCGTGAACCGTGGACTGCGCCACGTCGTCGCCCTGCATTTTCCGACCCATGCCTTCGGTTCGCGTCGTGCCGGGCTGCTGGATGAAGCCATCGGTTAGCGGTGCAATATCTGCGCGACTGGTACCTGGCTCACGTAAGATTCGCGCTCCGGGCGCGGCCACGAGGTCCGGTGATGAGGCGTGAGCCGCGGCGGTACGAGAAGTAAGCCCACGCCCAGTCGAGGAGGACCAGGATGCGGTTGCGGAAGTCGATGAGGTAGAAGATGTGCACCAGGAGCCAGGTGGCCCAGGCCAGAAAGCCGCTCAGCTTCAGGCGTCCGACCTCGGCGACCGCCTGGCTGCGCCCGATGGTGGCCATCGAGCCCTTGTCGAGGTATCGAAAGGTGCCCCGGGGCCTGCCGGCCAGGCCGCCCGCGATCTGTCGCGCCACGAAGCGCCCCTGCTGCATCGCCACCGGGCTGACGCCGGGCAGCGGGTGTTCGGTCCCGGCAGGGATGAAGGTCGCCGCGTCACCGATCACGAACACCTCGGGACGTCCCGGCAGCGAGCAGTCTGGTTCGACCCGGGCCCTCCCCGCTCGGTCCACCTCGAGGCCGCTGCGCGGGAGCAGGCCAGAGCCACGCACACCGGCGGCCCACAGGACGGTCGAGGCGAGGATTCGCTCGCTCGCGCCCGTCGCTCCCATCGCCTCCACGCCGTCCGCGTCGATGGCGGTGACCCGCGTGCCGGTCCGCACCTCGACGCCCATCCTCTCGAGGCTCGCGACCGCGCGCGCGCTCAGCGTCGCATCGAAGGTCGCGAGGATGCGGGGGCCGCCCTCGAGCAGGATGACCCGCGTGGCGTCCGAGCGGATGGCGCGAAAATCCTTGGCCAGCACGAAGGTGGCGAGCTCGGCGATGGCCCCCGCCAGCTCGACCCCGGTGGGACCGCCCCCGATGACCACGAAGGTCAAGTGACGGCGCTGGCGCTCGTGATCGGGCTCGCGCTCGGCGTTCTCGAAGGCCACCAGCACGCGCCGGCGGATCTCGATGGCCTCGTCGATGCTCTTCAGTCCGGGTGCCACCAGGGCCCATTCGTCGTGACCGAAGTAGCTGTTCTCGGCGCCGGGCGCCAGCACCAGGTAGTCGTAGTCAATCGCTGGACCATCGGCCATCTCCACCCGTCTGGCGTCGAAGTCCACCCGGCTCACCTCCGCCAGCAACACCCGCACGTTCTCCTGGTTGCGAAACACGGCGCGGATCGGGACCGCGATCTCGCCCGGTGACAGGCCCGCCATGGCCACCTGGTAGAGCAGGGGCTGAAACAGGTGGTGGTTGACCCGATCGAGGAGCGTCACCAGGACCGGGGCCCGCGCGAGCGCGCGGGTTGCGGCCATGCCGCCGAAGCCTCCCCCGATCACCACGACTCTCTTTCGGAGCTTGCCCGTCATCGCAGACCCAGCATACGGCATTCATCCCGATGGGATCGATCTGGCCGTCGGTCGTGCAAGGGGATCCATCGTCGTCGGCGTGGAGCGGCGTTCCGCCTCGACGAGGGTTGACAGGTGTCCGTGACCCGAACCGCCGTCTTCGTCTTCCCGACGGCCGAGTCCCGCCGCCCGAGGTCCGACTTACCGAATGGCCCTCGCCGGTGTGGCCTGCAGACGGCGCCAGACGCCGTACGAGAGTCCCCAGAGCACGCCGGTGGCGGCCGCCCAGCCCCACGCCTCCGGGCCGTCGCCCGCCGCGAGGTGGGCGAGGACCGCGGAGCCGAGATCGATGGCGAAGCCGGCGTAGGCCCACTCCTTGAGCCGCGCGGGCACCGGCGCGAGCAGCAGCACCACGCCGAGGAGCTTGGCCCACGAGAGCTCCACCCGGAAGTAGGCCGGGAAGCCGAGGTGGGTGAAGGCCGCCGCCACCTGCGGCAGGCGCAGCTCCGCGTAGGCGGTGAAGCCCATCTGCAGGCAGAAGAGGGCTGTGACGATCCAGAAGCCGATGGCGATCCCCTTGGTGCGCGGCATGCTCAACTCCGTGGGCGCGAGGGCCAAGCGGGGGCTTCCACGCCGAACTGGACGGCGTATTCGACCGTCAAGCGCTGCCAGCCGCCGAGCTGCAGGGCGACGGGGCCGACGATGCGCCCGATCGGCTGACCGGCGAGCCAGCGATCGAGCACGTCGAAGCAGACGTGCCAGCCCGCCGCGCCCCAGGAGATGAAGCCCCGATCGATGTTGTGCCAGAGCGTGAGGCGCGTGCCGCCGCCGCGCGGCTCGAGCTGCCAGCGGAGATCATTGCCTCCCCAGCTGTACTCGAGCAGCCGTGGGGCCTCGGCGCGGGTGACGTTCGTCTCGGAGACGGTCGGGCTCGGTGTCCCGACCGTCGAGAGCTTCACCGGCCCTGCGCTGCCAAGGTTTCGATCGGCGTCGAACGGGGCCCACTCGGACAGCTGCGCGGGCTCGGTGAGGGCCTGCCAGACCATCGCCGGCGGATGCCGGAGATCTCGGACCAGAACCAGCGTCCACTTCTCTCCGTCCTTCTCGACATCGGCTCCGGTCGCGGGGCCGGGCGCGTACTGATCACGGTGGCTCATGGCTTTGCTTCCTTCCTTCGGGGCTTTCGTTGACGCTTGGAGGTCTGGGGCTCTGGTGGTGGTTGGGGAGCTTGCGCCATTCGGTCGAGGTGGCGTTCGAGTGCATCGAGGTGGGTCGTCCACAGTCGCCGGAAGGGCGCCAGCCACGCATCGACCTCCATCAGAGGATCCGGCCTGAGCCGATACACCCGCCGCTGGGCCTCGACCCGCGCCTCCACGAAGCCGGCTTCTCGCAGCACGCGGAGGTGCTTGGACACGGACGTCTGCGGCAGGCGCAGCCGGCGCTCGATCTCGCCGACCGATCGCTCCGACGCCGCCAGCAGGCTGAGGATGGTCCGGCGGTTTGGCTCCGCGATGATCGCGAAGGCAGATTCCATGCAGCGTATATACGCGAACAAGCATATACGAGTCAAGGCAGATCGGATCTGGGACGGGGGTGGAGGTCACCCGAGCGCGTTCGGTGAGTTCGATGGCCGGCGGGCCCGGCGTTGGCCGCGCACGCGGACTGGCGGTTCGGCCGCCACGATCCGGTAGAGGCCGGCCTTCGTCTTCGGGTGCAGCCGAGGAGCCCCGTCGGTCAGCGCGGCGTGGGCCTGGCGTGAGACCTCTCGCTTCACGCGCACGAGGTCCTGCCAGATCTCGCCTTCGCGGCCGAGCGCATCGGCCGCGGCTTCGAGGTCGAACCGCGCCTCCAGGATCGCGGAGCGCGCGCCGATCACGCCGCCGCGCACCGTGGAGGCGATCCGGCGAAAGACGTCGCTGCCATGACGGTCGTAGTAAAGGACCGTGTGGGCCGTCGACAGGGAGCCGGCCCAGGGATACCGCCGCAGCAGCCAGCCCGCCGAGAGCTCGTCGAGGGCGCGATCGAGCAGAGCGGGCTCGTCGCCGCGCTTCGAGGGGACGGCCTCCTCGAAGAAGAGCCCGGTCCCGAGGACGTCGCCCTCCACCTGCCAGATCTCCCGGATGCCGAAGCGCTCGGGGGACTGGGCGACGAGCGCGCCGTGGGTGAGGTCGAACTCGCCGACGATGAACGCGGCCACCTGGTCCCGCCGCTCCTCGAGGAACCGCAGGGTCTCGAGCGCCTCGGCGTAGCTCTCGGTCGGGAAGCCCGTGAAGCACATCGCCTCGGCGGCGATCCCGGCGGACGCGAGGCGGTCGATCACCTCAGCGACCACCGCGACCGGCGCGCCCTTGTCGATGAGCCCGAGGACCCGCGGGCTCGCCGACTCGACGCCCAGGGCGCAGGCGACCGCGCCGCCGCTCCGCAGGGTCTTCGCCCGCTCCGCGGTCAGGTAACGCTCCGGCTTGAGATCGGTGGCCCACCGGAGGTTCAGCCCGGCGTCCGCCAGCGCCGCGGCCAGCTTGACGATGGTCCGCGGGGCGACGGAATCTTGCGACAGATAGAAGTGGCGCGTCTGGTGGCGCGCCGACAACGCCGACAGGTGGGCGACCACCGTCTCCACCGACCGCTCCCGGTAGCTGGCGGTGCCGACCTCGGCGAGGCCATAGTGGCAGAACGTGCACTTGCCCCAGTAGCAACCCCGGGTGGGATCGTAGGGCAGCGTGAGGTGGGGTGAGAAGTACTTGTCGAGGGCCAGACCTTCGAAGTCGGGCGAGGGGAGGTCGCGCATGTCCTCGCTGGCCTCGCCCGGGGTGAACCTGGCCCCCTGCAGCCGATCGCGGTGCACCAGGTTCGGGATGGCCGCCAGCGCGCGGGGATCCCCCGGCTGCTCGAGCGCGCGCAGCAGGGCGAGCAGCGTGTGCTCGCCCTCGTAGACCACCGCCGTATCGAAGGGCCCGAGCGCCGCCCGCAGCGCCGGCCCGCGCAGCCGGATCAGGAGCTGCGTGATGGCGGGGCCGCCGATGGTCAGGTGGACGCCCGGCAGCTCGCGGCGCAGCTTGTGGCCAAACGCGAACGCGGGCTGAAGCTGTCCCGGGAAGCACAGGGAGATCCCGACCACCCCGACGCCCGCCGCCCGCAGCCGCGGCGCCAGTTGCCCGACGACGTAGGCGTCGAAGGGATCTCGCTCGGGCTCCGCGTCGCGCGCGATCTCCTCGGGCGTGGTGAGGGCGAACGGGGTTCGATAGGCCGTGAAGTCGAGCTGCAGCGGCGTATGGGCGGCCGAGATCACCCGCAGGGCCGCATCCACCGTGTCGACCGCGCGCGCGTAGAGCTCGGGGTCGAAGAACCGCACCGGGTCACGCAGGATGGCCACCGCTTCGTCGATCCCGTCCGGCACCGCGTGGGCGTCGCCGCGCGCCTGCCACAGGGCGTTGTATTCGAGCTGCTGCCCGTGATCCAGCCACGGGCGGCGGTCCAGGCGTTGCAGCCGATCCTCGACGCGCTCGCGCAGGGCGGCCATGGGCGCGGTCCGCAGCAGGCCGTCGTACGCTTCGATGTTCGCATCGATGGGCAGCACGTCGACCGCGTGGGCGCGCAGGAAGCCGGTCAGCATCGGCACCGCCAGGTACGGCGCCGTCGGGTCGCAGCTCGGCGGGTAGACGAGGGCGATCTTGGATGCTGGCATGATCCGCGACTATACCCGCGCGGGCCCGATCCGCCTCACGGGGTCGCGAGGCCCTGTCCGGCCGCCGCCGCAGGTGCCCCCAGGCCAGGCCAGGCCAGGCCAGGCCAGGCGTGGCCTGGACGCATCGGTGGCTCGCCGCCCCGTTCTCGGGCAAGCTCACCTGGTGATGAGGGGTGAGCACCCGGTGATCCCACGGATCGGGGCCGCCTCGGGCAGCCCGGGCGGTCGACGAAAGGAGAGCATCCATGGCCCTAGCAGGGAAAGTGGACCTGGCCGGAGATGGGTTCTTCGCGCTGGTGGAGGTCCTGGAAGCCGCGAAGACCGGCTTGCCAGACGCCATCCCGTCGCCGCTCGATGACGATTTCAGCGAGATAGCCCGGGCCTATCGCAAGGCCGAACCTTGGCTGCGCGAGCAGGTGCGGGAACAGATACCGAAGGAGTACTGGCTTCCGCTGCTGCAACTCGGGGACCGGTGCGCGGAGTGGGCCATGGTCGACAAGGATCCCAGGCACCTCGAGGACGGTCTCACGGCCTATTGCCTGGAGGATTTCCGCTTCGACGCCCGCGAGAACCTGGTTCACCTGAGCCGCCTGTGGTACGCCGCGAAGATGTTGCACGCCGACACCGTGGGGATCTTCAACCAGGTCGGGCAAAGTGCCTCGCGGCGGGGACTGCAGGAGCTGAGCGACTTCTCGGCGCGGCCCGAGGACGCCAAATCTCCCTGGAGCATGGGCCTCGAGAAGTATCAGGAAGGGGGGCACGTCCGATTTCGCCGGCGCCACCCCAAGGGGGCCGAGTCGCCGATCGAATGAAGGTGAAGGCCCTGACCGGACCCCGGGTCCCAAGGACCCTCCGCGAAATGAGTCACCCGGCTGGCCGTCGATCCATCCCGGCCGGCTGCGTTGCTCCTCGTCGAACTACGCTCGGTATTGCTCCTCGTCGCGCCTTGCCGGCCGGGCGCCTCGACGGCCCTCCGGGCACCTGATTTCGCGGCGGGCCCTAACGGCGGGCGCTCGCCTGCTGCTCCAGCGCGGAGCCAATCCGCAGGGCACCGGGGTGCGAACGAAACAGGCGACCGGGCGGAAAGGCCCGATAGCCCGCGCTCTCGACCACCGAGGCGAACCACGCATAGTCGAGGCCGTCGTGCAGCTCGGCGACGACCGCGCCAATCCGTTCTCCGCAGCTCACGAGCGAGGGCAAGACCGATCGCTCCCCGCCCTCGACGTCCAGCTTGAGCAGATCGCAGTGCTGCATCCCTGCCTGGTCGAGGATGGTGGCGAGGGTCATGGCCTTGACCCGGCGCTGGCCGCCTTCACCAACGTGGTGGCCCCAGCTCGGTCCGGTGTCGTCGAACGAGACCTCGCCGTCACGGTCCCACACCGCCGCCTGAAGCAAGGTGCACGAGTCCCCGGCCCGCATGGATTCGGCTTGCCTGGTCAAGACCCGGAAGGCCTCGGGGTCCGCCTCGACGGCGACATAGCGAACGGGGTGGCCGCTCGACGCGCGGAGGAGCCAGGCCAGGAACACCCCGATGTTCGCCCCACAATCGAGGATCGAACGAAACGGCCAGCCATATTCGAACGCGTATTCCTGGCCCTGGAACAGCTCCCACACCACGGCCAGGTCGGTGGCGTCGGGTCGGAAGAGCAGGTCACCCCGCAGCCCCCGCAACCTCAAGTGGCCAAGCTCACCGCGGTCCGCACCGCGTGGACCACGGGACTTGAGCGCGCGCCAGGTGGCGACATCGCGACAGATGCCGAGCAGCCAGAGATTGTCTACGAGGCGACGCAGGACCCTGGACACGGGGTCACACTAGCATCAATCGACCCCGTCGGGTCACGCCCCGTCGGGCGTCCGGTCAATTGGCGGGCGCGGGCGCGGATGCCGCCACCGCGACCGCCGACGCCACCACCCGGACACATTGCTCGCGCCAGATGCCGAGGATGATCCGCGTGTGCAGGTCGGCGCGGACGTTGACGAGGCGGGCATCTGGCGCCGAGCTCGCGGCGGCCGACACCGCCTCGGCGTACCCACCTTCCCCCCACCCGCCACTGAGGAAGGCCGTGGCATAGGCGGTGTTTCCGGACTTGATGGCCGCCAACACCAACCCGACCGGCAGAGTCAGCGCCGACTGACAGGCCTCGCCGCGCACCTCGCGCGCGGGCGCCGAGCCCCCCGCGGCCTCGGACCGATACGACAGTGGACCAACCGAATTCTGATAGACGACGAGCGGCGGGAGCGAGATGGCGCCCGGTCCACTACCAGCGTAGGACGGATCGCGGGTCTGGCCGATGAAGGGCGCGCAGCCCGGGAACAGGCAGGCGATCACGACCACGGTCGACAGGGTGCGCATCTCGTCCCTCAACGGACCGCATAGCCCGTCACCCGCGTGCAGGCTTTGCTGTACACGAAGAGCACGTTGAACAACCTGGTGTCGGCTCGCACGTCGGCCAGCAGGCGCGCGCCCGCACGCTGCTTCGCGTCCTCGACGGCGGCCGCGTAGCCCCCGTCTCCCCAGGCGACGAGGCCGAGGATGGCTTGATTGCAGGCCTCTCCTTGCGCCAGGGCGCCGAGCGGTCCTTGCACCTCGTTCAGGGTAGGCGCCCGGTAGGACAGCGGCGTGTTGACGTTGGCGTAAACACAGCTGGTGAGCAGAAGTCCCATCAGGCTCAGACGGCGCATCGATATCTCCTCCGAAGGTCCAGGCCACACGCTCGACCGTCATGGTCTGGCTCCGCGGACCCGCCACGCAGCGCTTGGGAGTGCTCTTACATGCAGCGCGCCAGCGCGGTCAAGGCCGTTGACCCCCGACACACGAAAGGGGCCGGAGCGGAACACCGCCATCACGTCGCCATCGCATCGCCATCCTGGGATCGACGGACAGGGACGAGCATGTCAGAAATACCAATCGGCCTCGCCTCGGCCCCAGCTGGACGCACCCCGCAACCCGACGGAGGAGCTCTCGATGACAAGCACCGACTCTGCGCACCGGTCGACACCGAAATGGGCGAGCTCCCTCGGCTGGGGGGGCCTGGCGCTGGTGGGGGCGTCCTGTCTCGGCGTGGTGGCCCTGCGGCGCGGTGAGCCCATCAACGCCATCTGGCTGGTGACCGCGGCGGTGGCCGTCTTCCTGATTGCCTACCGGTTCTACGCCCGCTTCATCGCCGAACGGGTGCTGCGCCTGGATCCAGGCCGGGCGACGCCGGCCGTGCTTCAAAACGACGGCCTCGACTACGTCCCGACGCACCGGTGGGTGGTGTTTGGACACCACTTTGCCGCCATCGCCGGGGCGGGGCCGCTCGTGGGCCCGGTCCTGGCGGCGCAGATGGGGTACCTGCCGGGCACCCTGTGGATCTTGGTGGGCGTGGTCTTTGCCGGCGCGGTGCAGGACTTCATGATCCTGGCGCTGTCGCTGCGACACGGGGGGCGCACGCTCGGGCAGATGCTGCGCGAAGAGCTGGGGGAGGCGCCGGGGATCGTGGCCATGGTGGGCGTCCTCATGTTGATGATGATCGTGCTGGCCGTGCTCGCGCTGGTGGTCGTCAAGGCGCTCACCCACAGCCCGTGGGGGACCTTCACGGTGGCCTCCACCATCCCCATCGCCCTCCTCATGGGCGTCTATCTGCGCACCATCCGGCCGGGGCGCATCCTCGAGGTGTCGCTCATCGGCTTCGCCCTGCTCATCGCCTCGATCGCATTCGGGGCGCGGGTGGCGGCCTCGCCGGTGCTCGGGCCATGGTTCGACTTCGGTCCGAGGCCGCTGGCGTGGCTGCTGATCGGCTACGGCTTCTTCGCGTCGGTGCTGCCGGTCTGGCTGCTCCTGGCACCGCGCGACTATCTGTCCACCTTCCTCAAGATCGGCACGGTCGCGCTCCTGGCGATCGCCATCTTCGTCTCCGCCCCCACCCTGCAGATGCCGGCCCTGACCAGGTTCATCGATGGCACCGGCCCGGTGTTCGCCGGCAACCTGTTTCCTTTCCTGTTCATCACCATCGCGTGCGGCGCGGTCTCCGGGTGGCACGCGATCATCGCCTCGGGCACCACCCCCAAGCTGCTCTCGAACGAAGGCGACGCCCGCATGGTGGGGTACGGCGGCATGCTGATGGAAGCCTTCGTGGCCATGATGGCGCTGATCGCCGCGGCCTCGTTGCACCCGGGCGTGTACTTCGCCATGAACTCGCCGTCCGCGGTGATCGGCTCGACGGTCGATCAGGCCGCGGCGACCATCAGCCGGTGGGGCTTCCTCATCACCCCGGCCGAGCTCGCACAGACCGCCCGCAACATCGGCGAGGGGAGCATCCTCAGCCGGGCGGGTGGGGCACCCACCCTCGCGGTGGGGATGGCGCAGCTCCTCCACGGCATCCTGCCCGGCGAGCGGATGATGGCGTTCTGGTACCACTACGCCATCCTCTTCGAGGCGCTGTTCATCCTCACCACCGTGGACGCGGGGACCCGGGTCGGGCGCTTCATGATCCAGGAGATCGCCGGCCTGATCCACCCGCCGCTCAGGCGCACGGAGTCGCTCCTGGGCAACGTCCTCGCCACCCTGGTCTGCGTGGGCCTGTGGGGCTACTTCCTCTACCAGGGGGCGGTCGATCCGCTGGGTGGCATCAACACCCTGTGGCCGCTGTTCGGCATCGCCAACCAGATGCTGGCGGCCATCGCCTTGCTGCTGGCCACCGTGGTGACGGTCAAGCTGAAGCGGGAGCGCTACGTCTGGGTGCCGGGGATCCCGGCGGCCTGGCTGGTCATCTGCACCCTCGCGGCCAGCGGAGAGAAGCTGTGGAACGATTCCATCAGCTTCACGGGGGCGGCCCGCAGGTACGCGGAGGCGATGGCCGAGGGGAGGCTGCTCGCGCCGGCCAGGTCGCTGGCGGAGATGAAGCAGATCGTGACCAACAATCAGGTCGACATGGCCCTGACGGCCCTCTTCATGGCCCTGGTCATCGCCATGCTTCTGATCTCGCTGCGCGCCATCGTCATCGCCTGGCGGGCCAATCGTCCCACGGCCCACGAGGAGCCCCACGTCGCGCTCGCGACCGCGGTTCCCGCCACCCTCCGGACCGGCGCATGACCTCCCCGTGGAGCCATCGGTTGCGCGCGCTCTGGAGGGGGATGGTTCAAACCGCGCGCCTGTGCTGTGGGATCCCGGACTACGACGGGTACGTGCGGCATCTGCGGGCGCACCACCCCGATCGCCCCGTTCCGAGCTATGCGGCGTTCTTCCGGGAACGACAGACCGCGCGCTACCGGGGTGGGGCGGGACGGTGCTGTTGACGCCGAACCGCTGCGCAGCGGCTCCTCAGCGCAGATCGCGTCGCTGCCCGGGCGGAAACAGGGCATCCATGATCCGCGCCAGCTCCGAGCGCGTGGACATCGACGCCGCCAGCTCCCGCGCGAACTCCGTCGCCGATGCATATCTGCGGCCCGGCTCGATGGCCAGCGCCCGACGCAGCACCTTGGCGGCGGGCAACGGGAGGTGATCGATCTGCCCGAACTGCGAGGTGGCCGGACCCGCCGCCGCCCGGAGCAGGCGATTCAAGGTGGTCTCGCCCCGATAGAGGAGCTGTCCGGTGAGGCAATAGAACATCACCAGGCCGGCGCAGAAGATGTCCGACCGGTGATCGACCGTCTCCCCCCGGGCCTGCTCGGGCGACATGAAGCTGGCGTTGCCCTTGACCATGCCGGCTTCGGTACGGCTGACCCGCCGTCCGGCCTTGGCGATCCCGAAGTCCGTCAGCTTGATCTCGCCCTGATACGAGACGAGCACGTTGCCCGGCGAGACGTCGCGGTGAACGATCTCGAGGGGCCGTCCGTCCTTGGCGGTCTGCCCATGCGCGTACGCCAGGGCCTCGAGGACCTCGTGGACCACGAAGAAGGCCGGCGCCACGTCCATCGGGCGGCCGAGCTTCTCGACGTGCATCTGCACGAGCTGTCCGAGATCGCGGCCGTGGATGTACTCGAGCGCCAGAAAGTACTCGCCCCCCGCCTTTCCAAAGTCGAACACCGGCACGATGTTCGAATGCACCAGGGCAGATTGCAGGCGGGCCTCGTCGATGAACTGGTTGACCGCCTCGCGGCTGCGCGCGAGCTGGGGGTGCATGCGCTTGACCACGAAGTGCCGCACGAAGTTCTCGGCGCCGCGCGCCACCGCGAAGAAGATCTCGGCCATGCCGCCCTCTCCGATGCGCTCGATGAGCTCGTACCGGCCCATGCGCAGCGGCTTGCCCGGCATCGGTTCGGTGCCTCCGGCGGCGGCGCCCGGAGAGCTCGGCATGGGCAAGGTGATGGCGCGGGGTGAAGCTTCCGCTGGCTCGGCGGCAGCCGCGCCCCCATCGGCACCCGGGATCCCGGCCGCTGCGTCTCCCGTGGACGCCGCGGCGGTCGATGCGACGGTCTGAGCTTCGCTGCGCGCGCCCGGGCGCCGGCGCCGGCGTGGCGCGGCGCTCCCCACCACCCCGACCCCGAGGCTGAGTCCGCCCGCCACCGCCAGCCAGAGACCGAGCGCCGCGCGCGTCGGGGTGGCTTCCGTCGCGGCAGGCGGCCCGGCGGTGGCCGCCGCACCCATCGATGCCACGACGATGAACAGGCCACCTCCGTCGATGGGCGTGGCGGCGCCGATCCATCCGGCCCCGAGGGTCAGCGGCGCCCCTCGCTCGTGCCCGACCAGCCCCCCGAGGATCCGGATGGGTTCGCGCTGGCCGCCAGCCTCGATGAGGCGGCTGCCGTCGGTGAGCCCCACCAGGTCGCCCGTCAGCTCTGCGACCTTCTGTAACATCTTCTCGTCGACCAGCCTGCCGAGGAGCACGATCGGCGTGGTCTTGGGCTCCGCGGCTTTGTCGCCGGCCTGGTCGCCGGCCTGGTCGCCGCCTGGTCGCCCGGGTTGCCGCGCGGCCTTCAGCGATACCGGCGCGGTGGCGGCCACGAAGGCCCGGCCTTCGCCGGGCAGGAGCCCGGAGGTCGTGGCCCCGCGCCGGCGCCCCCCCTGTACGAGGTTGCTCGTCGCCAGATGCCCGGCCCCCGGCCCGACCACCGCCAGGGGAATCTCGGTCAGCACCGCGCTCAGCGGAAACTCCGTGCGGTAGGGCGCCCACCAGTCCTCGTTGTCGAGCAGGTCCTGGACGGTGGCCTGGTCGGCGCCCATGTTCAGCGCCGCCGTGAGCTCGGGCAGCCGCGCCGCCGCGGCCGCCGCCGGCTCGAGGGCGCGGGCCTGCGCGCCGAGCGCCTGCTCGACGCGCAGCAGGGACGCGCGTGCCGGCGTCTCGAGATCGACCGCGGCAGGAGCCACCGCAGGCGACCGCACCCGCAGCCCGAGCCCCGCGGCCAGCGCCAGGGCGCCCGCCGCGATGCCGAGGTGGCGCCACCCGAGGGGGCGGGCGACGGGCCGGGGTTCAGCGCTCATACGAGCCGTACGCGCCTCCCTGCTTGTTGAGATGGACCCGCCTCGCGGGGGCGGCCTCCGACTGGAAGTTGAGGCTGACGCCGCCGGGGCTGACCTCCACCCGCTGGGACACCGGCTTGAGGTCCGGGCCCCACAGGACGATGCGCTGCGGGCCCACGGGGACTCCGGTGAGCTGGAACGATCCATCCGGGCGCACGCGCGTGTACCACCCGTTCGGGGTGACCAGGATGTCGGCCCGCATGCGCGAGTGGATGTTGCAGAAGACCTCCACGTGGCCGGGCTTGAGCATCACCACCGGATCGGGCCGGTCGCCGGCCTTGACGGGGCCGAGATCGAAGCCGTCGCCCGGTGTCGGAGAGAAGACGTTGTGCAGGACGCGGTCCGCGTTGGGGAAAGACACGCGTGTCCCCATCTGCACCGCCGTGACCGCGGGCACGAAGCGCTTCTCGGCCTGCTTCACCTCGACGAGCGGGGCGTGCGCGGCCGCGAGCCTCGGCCCGTCGAGGTAGACGTAGGCTTCTCCGAGCGCGCCGCCCGTGGTGTGCACCTTGCCCATCACCGGTGCCCGGGTGGCCGCCACCGCGCCCGCCTCTGCCATCGCGCCTGAGCCGACCCCCTGTCCGGCACCTTGTCCGGCACCTTGGAGTGCGGTGGTCGACCCGGCGCGCCCGGACGGCCCGCCGAGGCCCCCACCCGGGCCCGTGGGCGCCACCGAGAACGGATCTCCCTGGCCGGGGCCGGCGGAAGGGCCGCCGATCCCCGGGGTCGGGGTCGAGGCCGCCGCCGCGCCCCCTGCCGGACCGTTCCCGAGCTGCACGTACTTCAACAGGGCGTCGTGCATCTGCATGAGCTGCAAGATCAGCTGGCGCTGCTCCCTCACCTCCTGCCCCAGGCGGTTGACCTCGGCTTGCAGACGCGCGATGTCTCCCGCCGCGGTGGGCTGCGCGGTCCCCCCGCCCGTCGGGGAGCCCGCCTCCCGGCCGGGGCCCGCGGCGCGCACTGGCCCGGCCCCGAGGCGCGACCCCGCGAGCAGGATCCCGCTCCAAACCACCAAGTGCCGCCTGACCGTGGTCATGTCTGCCCCCTTCAATAGCTCACGACGAGGCTGCTGGTGAACACGTCGTTCCGGACCTGAGGGATCCGACCGTATTCGCCGTTGTGAAGGAGCTCCGCCCGCAAGGCCGCCCAGTACGTCATGGTCCAGCGTGCTCCGAGGGTCCCCCTCCAGGACTTGGTGATGTAAGCGCGCTCCGAGCCGAGGGCCACGAAGGCGTCGCGGTACTCGATGCGTCCGAGCACCCCGAAGGACGGCGTCAGGGAGACGTCCGCCTCGAGGAAGCCTCCGCCGTGGAGCTGTAACCGGTACACGTCCTGGGTCGGATCGCCGGCGGCGGCGCCCTTCAGCCACTCGGCCTTGAGGTCGACCACGCCGATCTCGGCCAGCAGGTCCGGCCCGAAGAACCACATCGGGTGCGCGTTGCTGGTGGTGCGATCCTGGGCGCCGTAGCTGCCCGAGAAGCCGAGCTCGACCACCAGCGGGACCCCGGCCGCATCCGGGTTCGCGTCGCTCGACGGTGCGGGGAGCCGGACCGAGAGCCGTCCGCTCGCGGTCTTCCCGGCATTGCTGTCGGTCTCGTCGTAGAAGTGAAAGGCCTCGATGGTGTTCGAGCCGTTGGTGAGCGCCCCCGCCACCACGACCTGATCGTCCGAGCCGAGCTTGGTGCGCGCCTTGACCCCGATGGCGGTCCCGGTCGTGTAGCGCGCGATCAGCGACGGGGTGATCCCGAAGCGGCGATCGGACTTGCGATCGCGGTATTCGATGCCGAGGACCGAGTCCATCTTGCCCACGAAGAGGGAGGTCCGCTGGGACTCCGTCGGCAACCACTCGATCTGCGCGAGGTCGACGTCGAACACGTCGCCGAGGGAGAAGTTGCTGCCGGTGCGGGGCGTGAAGTTGATGCTGGCGGTGATGATGGCGGTGGAGATCGGGCGCGCGGTCAGCCGCAAGTTGAGCTCGTTCACGATGAACCCGGGCGCGCCCCGGGAATGGATGCTGTCGAAGCGGTTCACCCCGGGGGCGTCCCCGAGGTCCGCCACCTCGCCACGGGCGTTCACCGCCGGGGCCAGGATGTCTCCGAGGAAGACCCACCCGTACTGTCCATATTCCGGATAGCGGGCGTGGCCGATGTCCTGCACGTAGCCGGCTCCGTTGCCCTGGGGCACGAAGAAGCCGAGATCGACGTACCCGCCGAAGGTCAGGACCTGACGGGCGTGCGCCACGAGCTCCTCGTTCTGGCGGATCTGGGCTTCGACCAGGGCGGGATCGATCCCGCCCTGGTCCACCACCCCGAGCCCCCGGGACGCCGCTGGTTCCCCTTCGAGCTCGCCGGCGGGCGGGGTATGGGCCGGGGCGCCGGCCTCGGCGGCGCATGGTCGCGCGAAGAGGAGACCCGTGGCGCCGACGAGCACGCCCACCCGGGTCAGGGTCAGGGTCAGGGCCAGGGCCAAAGCCAAGGGGTGGCGTCTGGCTGGACCGCGGGTGGAGAGCGGCGCGTTCATGGCCGGACCCTTGCCGAAGGCGCGCGGGCCGAGACGGTCGTGGTCGTGACGATGGCCATGGCGGCGGCGGTCGCGGCTGCGGGGCCCACCGTGCCCTCCGGGAGCGTGGGTGGCTTGGCCGCCACCGCCGGCTGGTCGCTGGTCAGGCTCTCGAGGAAGGCCACGAGATCGTCGCGATCCTGGCTCGAGAGGTCGAGCGGGAAGAGCTCGCTCCCGGCCCCCTCGGCCTCGGCGTAGTGCCAGACCACCTCGGACAGGGTGGTGAAGACGCCGTCGTGCATGTACGGAGCGGTCATGGCCACGTCGCGCAGGCTGGGGGTCCGCCAGGCACCCTTGCAGCGGGGATCGGGCGCCGGGGCGCCGGAGTCCCCCACGAGCTCGCACGGCCCCGGGGTGATACCGCCGCCGGTGCCGCCGTCTGTATCGCTACCTTGGGGCGCCGAGGCGGGCGCGTCGCCGTAGTCCCGCCGCTGGAACTCCTCCGAGCGCCGCTTGATCGCGCCGGTGTAGGCGCCCCAAGGCAGGCACTTGCCCACCACGCCGTCGGTGCCGGTGCAGTCGCAGTCTGGCGTCGCAGGGGCGCCGAGGCAGGTCGCCACCGTGGGAACCACCCCGCCGGCCTGGGCGATCCCGATGTCATGGAACTTCTGGTCGGAGAAGAGCTGGGTGTTGTGACAGTCGATGCACGAGGCCTTGCCGATGAAGAGCGCCAGCCCGCGCTCGGCCGCCGGATCGAGCTCGGTCGAGCCCGGGCCGCCCGCCTTGACGTAGCGGTCGAAGGGCGAATCGAGCGTGCGCAGGGTCCGCTCGTAGGCGGCGATGGCCTTCCCGACGTTGGCCTGGACCTGGGTGACGAAGGTCAGCTGCGTCGGATCGGTTGGTTTGCCGTGGGCGGCGAAGACGGTCGTGTCGGCGAGCGCGCTCGCGGGGGGCAAGGGACAGCCCGGGGCCGCGTCCCGCGCGCTGCCGTCGGGATTGGTGCAGAACACGGCCGAATACGCGTCGCGATAGAGACTGGCGATGACCCACATGGTGTTCAGTCGGTCGCCGTTCATCGATATCGGGCTCTCCATGACCTGGGCCGCCTGGGCCCACAACGTGTCGGTGCGTCCGTTCCAGTAGAAGATCGAGAAGAACGCCGCGTTCAGGGTCTGCTGGCCATTGACGTCGTACCAGCCCGCGCCGGTCGAGACGTTGCCGGGCAGGGATGTGAAGTCCGAGCCGTACCGGGCGGGATCGTGGCAGGTCGCGCACGAGATCGACAGCGGATCGCCCTTGCTCGGGGTGCGTGGGTTGGGCGCGGGACGCCCGAGCGCGTCCTTCCAGGTCGACACGCCCGACAGGCGTGGATCGAAGTACAGCTGGTGGCCGAGCGCGATGGCGGCGGGGCGATCCTCGTAGGCATTCGACGGATCGGGCGGGGGGGCGGTGTCGGCGATCCCGGCCAGGCTGGCCACGCGGGACCACGCGTCGTCGGTGAAGAGACACCCGTGCTTCCCACACGCCAGATCGTCGGCCCATTTTCCACATCCGGCGGCGGCGATCGCCGCCGTCGCGATCTCCACCGCTGCCACCAGACCAAGACCCAGGCGCATGACCCGCCGCCACTTTACTCGACGCGGCTCCGGATGGGGAGCGCCGAGAGCGTGCCAGTGTCGGCGCTGCCACCGTCGGTGGCGGCCTGGACGAAAACGCGCGCCTGCTCGGCAAGGGGAGGGCCTCGGGCCTCGGACGTTATGCGAGGTCAGAGAGATCGCGCGCACGGCTGTTCGTGAGCCGAGTTCCATGCTGCGGGAAGCCAGTCGGCACCCCTCGGTCCCAGGTGGCCCCCCACCGGGACCCAAATGTGAGCTGGTTTGGTGGGCGGCGTCACTGAGGTAGACGCGTATCCACGCCGGATGCTGCCCCGAGCTCGGCCAGGCCACAGGAGGAATCTTCACATGCGCCATCAGATCCCAGGGATTCTCGTGATGACGGGCGTGGCGGGCGCCGCGCTGCTCGGCGCCTGTGGATCGAGTCCAAGCACGGTCATTCCGGGCGGCACCGGCGGAAGCTCCTTCACCGGCAGCGGAGGGGCGACGGCCAGCAGCTCGGGGGGCGTGACGGGCCAGGCCCCTGGCACGGGCGGGGCACCCTCGACGGGCACGGGCGGTGGCAGCGGGACGGGGACCGGAGGGACCGCAGCGGGAAACACGGGAGGCAGCCCGGGCGTCTCGAGCGGAGGGAGCCCAGGCGTCGGCACCGGGGGGAGCTCGGGCGGGGGCGGCACGGGCGGCGGCACGACGGCCAGCGGAGGCTCGGGGGTGGCAGGCGGTTCAGGCTCGGGGACGGCCGGCACGAGCGGCGGCACCGGACCCCTCGGCGACATCACCAAGGTCGTGCCCACCATGGGCTGCGGGATGGATCCCGGGCAGGCGCTCGGCATGACCGTGAAGTACTCGATCGCGACGATGGGAACCAAGAGCGCCATGTGCGCCGACAGCGTGTGCACCCCCTGGATGTACTCGCGCGACTACTTCATCACGCTTCCCGCCAGCTACGACAAGAGCAAGGCGTACCCGCTGGTCCTCGAGGGGCCCGGCTGCGGGGCCGTGGGCACCAACGTCTACCCCCTCACGTTCAACGGCAACCCCAACGTGAACAACACGGTGATCCGGGTGGGCCTGTCTCCGCCCCCCAACGCCATCGGGCACTCGACCAATCCCGGCGAGGGCTGCTTCGACGACAAGGAGGGCGACGACTCGGTCGACTGGACCTTCTACCAGAACCTCTACGACAAGCTGGCGGGGACGCTCTGCTTCGACAGGAACCGGGTCTTCTCGGTGGGCAACAGCAGCGGCTCGTGGTTCTCGAACGAGCTCGGGTGCAAGTTCGCGGGCGATCCGACCCGCCCCGTCCGCGGTGTCATGCCGAACACCGGCGGCTTGCCCACCGACGCGAGGTACGTACCGACCTGTACGACCAGCCCCATGGCGGGCATGTGGGTGCACGAGTTGGGTGACACCACCAATCCGTTCACGGGCAACAAGGTCGCGATCGCGCGCGCCATGAAGGTGAACGGTTGCACCATCGGGACCGGATACGACGACACCATGTTCACGAACTTCCCCATCGGGGGAGGCAACCCCGACACCACCTGCAAGAAGATCATGGGTTGTCCCGATCTCTACCCCCTCGTGGTGTGCGCCCTCCCGGGCAACGCCCACGGCAGCCACGACAACGTGACCAACCCGGGCTTCTCCACCTTCCTGACCCTCTTCCAGACACCCCCGCTCCTCACCCCGTAGGGACGCCGGCTCCGCCTCCGCCTCCGCTCCGCCTCGGACTCGGACTCGGAGCCCGCGAGGCGGACGGTCACGGTCTGCCGACGCCGAGGGCCTTCGACAGGGCGAGCTGGGCGAGGCGGACGTTGAGGCCCTCGGTGATGGCGCCGAGCTCGGTGCTCGACAGGGTGCTGCTGGCGTCGGTGACCTCGAGGTAGGTGGCCGCTCCGGCCTGGAGGTTGGTGAGCGCCAGCGTGGCGTTCTCTCGGGCGAGGCGGGCTTGCTCGATCGCCTTGATGCGGTTGGCCTCGGCGCTCTCGAGATCGAGGCGCGCCCGGCGAACCTCGTCGCGCACCCGCTCCTCGCTGGCCGTGCGCGCGGCGTCGGCCTCGGCGACCCGGGCCGCTGCCTGGCGGAGCTGCGCCTCGCGAAGACCGCCGTCGAAGAGCGTCCAGGACAGGCCGACCCCGACCTGCCAGCTGTCGATGTGCCCGGTGAAGCCGGCCACGGTGCTGAGGGAGGAGCTGGCGTTCAGCGCGAGGCCGTGACCACCGGGAAATCCACGTTCGGGTACTGATCGACTCCGATCCTGGGATAGGCGTTCAATCCGAACACCGCCAGCGCGACCATCAGCATGGCCGTGAAGATGGGACGGCGGATGAATAGACCGAGGGTGTTCTGCATGAGAGGACCCTTCGATTCGTGGGCCGGCGGAGAGGGAGTGGAGGGAGTCGAGTCGGAGGCGCTATTGAACGACTTTGAGGGGAGTCCCTTCGGGGATGTCGACCGAGAGATCGGAGACGACGCGATCCTGGGCGCTGAGGTCCCCGGTGATGCGGGTGGTGGCCCCGGCCCACCTCAGCCGGATCCGGGGGAGGACGTGTTGCTCTTCGTGGGGCGTCCGCGGCATCCCGCGAGCGCCGAGGGCGCGTCAGTCTTGCCCTGCGTCGGCCGTGGGGCTCGCCATCGAGGCCTGTGGCGCCGGGGCCTTGGTGAGGCTCATGGTGCGCAGGCCGCGCAGGCCAAAGAGGTAGTCCCCGTCGGCGCCCGTCAGGTCGAGACGGTCGCCCTGGTTGCAGAAGGTCACCCTCTGCGGGAAGTTGGTGAACGGCAGCTGCAGGAGGTTGTGGCTGTCGAGCATCTGGTAGGTCCCGGTGGGGCCTCCGGTCTCGGTGACGTCGAAGGTGCACAGGCAGCCCTGGGGATCGGCCGGGCTCGCGTCGCAGGTGGTGTTGCGGTACGAGCCCTCGCCGAGACCGGAGGCGCGCACCGCCACCTCGAGCTGCTTGCACAGGGAGACGGGCGGCCCGTTCGGATCGTTCTGCGGATCCGCCGGCCGGCCATCCGTGGCGCCGAACGCCCGCATGCAATAGGCCGGGAAGTCGAGGGTGTACGTCCCGGTCCGGGTGAGGCCAGCCGAGAAGTGCCCGTCCGCGCCGTAGTGGATCGACGCGTTGCCGATCTGTCCGTCCTGGTAATAGAACCGGGGAGGGTGGGCCTGCACCATGTTGCCGCCGTTCGTGACCAGGAGATCACACCAATCGAAGAGGGCCGGCTCGGGGGGCGAGGTCCTGGCCGCCGGCAGATCCGCCATCACGAGCCGCGTGTCGGTGGGCGCCACGTAGATGTCCTCCGAGCAGGACGGGTAGCCGGGGCGCAGGACCCAGTCCCCGACCGGGATGGCCCCCCCGCACGCGTCGAGCGCCGGACACCGCGGCTGCTGCATGAACCTGTCACAGCCGCTCGCCAGCG